>Ga0334901_1000401_pt1 | contig 60561 bp, 41 predicted proteins | sample GraSluR3_MG_3_FD_207216 | JGI IMG/M metagenome (GOLD analysis project Ga0334901, IMG submission 207216) | Sludge microbial communities from methane-producing bioreactor in Wageningen University, Netherlands - Granular Sludge_15_08-R3 | ecosystem: Engineered > Bioreactor > Anaerobic >...
GGGGAGGATAGTGTATATCTCCGCTTTCGATTCGCTTCTGACGGATCGGTTCAATACGAAGGTATAGCAGTTGATGATGTCTATATAGGCTCTCAACCACCTGAACGACAAATCGCTCGTGCTCACTCTAACCTGCAGATCAACACCCCTCTCTCATCTCACTCTCTGACAGAGAACCGTTCAGGTTTCCGAGAAAATCTCCGGATTCTGGAGGGTTACAATATTTACCGTTTCCTAGAGGAGGATATGGAGAATGAAGATAATTGGGTATTCTTGAATACAGTAACCGATACGACCTACAGTGACCTTACCTGGCCGGATGTTCCAAGTGGATATTACCACTATGCCGTGAAGGGTATATATACCAACGAAGTCCTCTCAGAACCGGCCATATCAAATAGAGTTGACCGTGATGTCTTCGTTACTGTAACCGGCCAGGTAGTCGGGAGTGATTATCCGACTGTTGGCCTGGATGGTGCTGTTGTTAGCCTCAGCGGTGTGAACGACTATACCGTAGAAACCGATGAAGACGGCTATTTCAGCATCTATCTTGTCTATATGCTCAATACGTATGACTTGAGGATCGATGCCGAGGGTTATACCTCCTATATGGATGAACTCGTAGTCGTTGATGAGGATATTGACCTCGGTGTTATTGTGCTGGAAGAGGTCGCCTATCCACCTCACAACGTCGTCGCTACTCAGAGTCCTGACGATTCCTATGTTGACCTGATCTGGAATGTCCCGTTACCAGTAGATTTTTACTTTTACGATTTCGAATCTGGACCTGAAGGGTGGACAACTGGTGCCATTGAAGGTCCTGACCAATGGGAATTGGGAACACCGAATCAGACTCAGATAAACTCAGCTTACAGTGGTGTTAATGCCTGGATGACCAAATTGAATCAAAACTATGACAACAGTGCTAACTCCTGGTTGATGTCTCCGGAACTCGATTTCACATCATACTCTGAAGTGCATTTCTCTGTATTCCTAAATATCTGGAGTGAAACTGGCTGGGATGGAATGATCCTGGAATCCTCTACTGACGGAGGCAATACCTGGACACATGTCCGGGCTGATGATACAGCACTGGAATTTTATAATAACAGCTCTACCTCTGGTCCGATGGATCCACCTAAATGGTCGGGAAGGGTTCAGGGTCAACATGGTTTCTGGGCAGAGTTTGCTACTGAAATACCTGAACTTGCCGGCGAGAATTCGGTTTATCTGAGATTCCGCTTCGGTTCAGATTCTATCATAGATGGTGAAGGCATTGCAGTAGATGATGTCTATGTAGGACCCGAACCACCTGAAAGGACGTTCCGAACTGCCGCCAATAATCAAAGCAGGTATGACCAGCTCTCCCTAAACAACCGGTCCAGTTTCTTCAGCAGTTCGATCCGTAATAATGAAAGATTGATCGAAGGCTACGTAATTTATCGTTTCCTGCACGAAGATCTGGATAACGAGGATAACTGGCTGGAACTGGCAACAGTAACAGATACGACCTATACAGACCTCTCCTGGGATACAGTTGCCACCGGCTTCTATCGATATGCTGTCAAGGCTGAATATACTAATGATCTCCTCTCTGTGCCAGCCGTTTCTAATTACGTAGGTAAAGACATGACCACGAATGTCACGGTCAATATAACAACCGATACAGGTGACCTGGCAACAGGTGCCGAGGTCAAGCTCTACTATCTCGAAGAGGATCCTGACGGTAACAGCCCGATCTATACTCTATATGCCGAAGAGGATGGGGGTATCGTTTCTGCCCATTTCTATAATGTTCTGCGCGGTCTTTACGATCTTGAAGTCTCCTATCCGGGATATGAAATTTTTACCCAGAACGGGATCGATATTCAGACATATACAGAGTTCAACGTCGAAATCAGTGAAATCCCCTATCCCCCGGCGAACCTGAGATACAACGCTGCAAGTGAGATAGTCAATCTGATCTGGGATTCTCCTCTCTTCCCGACTCGTGATACCGAACTGGATAGAGTAATCGCTGAGTATGAAGGATTGCTCGCCAGGGGTATGATCAGTAAAGAAGAAGCTTCGGAAGGCATTGAAAGAGCAATGAACAGAAGTGAACATACTTTACGTAACAGAAGTATTTCGAGAAGAACCAGCCGTGCTCTTCTCGGTTATAACATCTATCGCGACGGTATTCAGATCAATACAGAGTTGATAACTTCTACGAACTTTACAGATACTGATGTAATCGATAATGAGACATACGTTTACTATGTAACGGCGGTCTATACCCTCTCAGAATCAGAACCTTCTAACTCAGTGACAGTAATCCCCGGTCCACAGCAGACAGTAATTATAGGTGAAGATACCACAACCGCCAATACCTTACCTCTGAATTTCTTCTACAGAAACAACCTCAGTCAGACAATCTATATGCCTTATGAGATCAATGCAGCAGGCCTGATTTCAGAGATTCATTACTATTCGAGCTTTACTCAAACACTGGAGAACATGCCGGTCAAACTCTGGATAGGCGAAACTACTCAGACTGATCTTTCTGCAGGCTGGATCCCGGCAGACGAACTGGAACTGGTCTATGACGGCTTTATGACATTCCCGGAAGGAGAACATACGATTATCTTCGAACTCGATGAATTTTATCTCTACACCGGAGACAGTAATCTGGTCATTATGGCCAACAGGCCGATGGATACTCAGTATTACAGTTCGTCCAACCATTTCTACTATTCGACAACTCCAGATCATCCCAATCGATCAAGAAACGTTCAGGCAGACGGTACGGAATACGACCCTTATAACCCCCCAACAACAGGTTCGCTGACCAACCGTGTCCCAAACACCGGTCTGAGCATTATCTCTGGTGGACTCGGTATGCTAGAAGGGCACGTTTATTATGAGGACAACGAACCGGTAGAAGGTGCAACTGTAACGGTAGAGAATACACCTTTCGTCGCTGAGACCAATGGCCAGGGATACTATTTCTTCCCTGTCGTCTTTGAAGGTGCTCAAACGGTAATCGCCTCGAAATTCGGGTACTATGATGACGTGGTAGAAGACCTGATAATCATAGAAAACGAACTGGTAACCCAGGATTTCACGCTCTATCAGTTACCTAATGTTACGGTTTCGGGCAGAGTAGTCGGTAGTGATAACCCCGATCTCGGGCTGGATAATGCCCTGATCGTTTTCGAGGGTTATGATTACTACGAAGCTAACGGTGATGAAGATGGATATTTCTCCATCCCGGGAGTTTATGCAGATCACACCTATACAATGACAGTCCAGAGAAGCGGATATGCCATTCTGACCCAGCAGGTCGATGTAGGTGATATAGATCTCGATCTCGGAGATGTAATCGTCAACGAACTCGCCTTCCCCCCATTCGACGTTACAGCCGAAATTACACCCGATAATTCAGCTGCGGTTATCGACTGGATATCTCCTGACGCTTATGATCTGGTCGAGTTCCGCTATGATGATGGAATCCCCACTATGGCTATCGGTATTACCGATGGAACCAGTAATACGATTCTGGGAGCTGCACACCAGAGGTCGGCTATCCTGAGTTCTGTCTCCTGGTATCTGTCTGGCACTACTACGCATAATACGGTCAATCTCTTTATCTTCGGGCTGAACGACCAGGGTGCCCCAGACAGCAACGCCGTCCTCTATCATGAAGAGAGCGTTCCCAATAACCATCAACAGTGGACAACTTATGAACTACCTGAAGATATAGAAGCATCTAATGGCTTCCTGATTGGGCTGAGTGTTACGGGAAATCTCGGTCTGGCGGCTGATGATGGAGTGGGAGACCCTTATCAGTTCCAGAACAATACACATTTCTATACTTCTAACTATACAACTGGTAACTGGGCTACAATGGAATCCTCCGGGTATTCGAACAACTTCCTGCTCCGGGCTTATGGTTTCGACCTCGGTCCGGCACGTGTCGTCGGACCACTCCAGGCTTCAGGCAGAAATAACCTGCAATCCGCTTATCGAGTAATAGAGCTGACCGCCACTAACCTGCAGAATCGTAACATGACCAAACCAGAACTGCAACTGAAACCGGCTAAAACATCGATACGAACAAACCGTATCCTGGAAGGATTCATTATCTATCGGCTCGAAGAGGGAGAGGAACAGAATCCGAACGTCTGGACTGAAATCGGAATGGTTACTGCCGATAATACGACCTATACCGATACCGGCCTGCCTGAACTTCTAAATGGCTTCTACAGGTATGCTATCCGCTCCGTATATACCAACAACGTAATGTCGGTCGCTTCTCTCTCCAACACTATCGAGTATGAAGAAGATATACAGGATATCATCAATCTTCAGGCAGAAGTGATCGAGGGGAATGTCCATCTCAGCTGGGATTGGGCGAGAGGCCTGATAATGTCTCGCCAACCGGCAGTGATGATAGACACCAGATCAGAAAACGATTCCCGTAATCTTGACAGAGCATTCCTCGGATTCCAGATCACCCGTAACGGGCCGGTCATCGAAGAGGGATGGATGGATACAACGTATATAGACGAAAATCTCGATCCGGGGCAGTACTTCTATACCATCATCGGTATCTTCACTAACGGTGATACTAATATGCTGGAGACAATGGCAATTGTCCCGGTCGATGCGAGTGACGATATTACTGTCGAGCCCTTTGTAACCGAACTGCTCGGTAACTATCCCAACCCCTTCAACCCCGATACGACAATAAGTTACTCTTTGGAATATGATACGAGAGTTAGGATAGAGATCTTCAATATCCGCGGTCAGCTGGTAAGAAAACTGGTTGACTCCTATCAGGTTGCCGGCAACCATTCGGTTGTCTGGAACGGCAGGGATGATAACGGTAACGATGCCGGTAATGGTATCTTCTTCTACAGGATGAAATCCGGAAAATACACCTCTACGAAAAAGATGATCATGCTGAAGTAGAATCTTTTTAACAAAAGATAGCAGATATCAAAGAGCAGGGGAAGTCCCCTGCTCTTTTAGTTCCTATAAGAAGATCATACAGAAACAACGAGAAGTTAAACACCTCAGAACCAACCGACTTAATCCTTGACAATATGATCAGGAAGAAGCTATCTGTTTTTATCTAAAATCGATCAATCTGGAGAGAATTCAATGAGATACTTATCTATTAGTATCATCTTTATTATGTTAATGATGATATCTCTGAATATCAATGCTCAATCATACATCTGGGAAGAGAATTTTACCACTCCACCTGCCGGATGGGATCTGCAGGCCAACTGGTCATTCACCAGTGGTTACATGCAGCTTCATTATTCTCCCACCATAGAAAACTATGACCTCTCGGCTACTTCACCCGAGATCTATATCCCTGAGAATGCCGGTGACCTTCACATTACCCAGTGGGTAAACTACTTCTCATATCAGAATGAGGCTTTCGAGATCGCCCTGCTGGTCGGTGACCAGGTAAATGTCCTCTGGACGCACAGCGGCTCGGACTGGGGTAGTTCAGGCGGGCAGTTATTAACAATCCCACTTAATGATTATCAGAACCAGACAGGACGGATCAGGTTCCGTTCCTTCGGAGCAAGTACCTGGAATATCAACTACTGGCGAATATACCATGTCGGTATAGAGGGAACTACAGGCTCTCTGAACGGTCATGTCTATGACCAGGACAATAATGCTCCATTAGGTAATACGATGATAACTATTCTCAATACCAATTTCGAAACAACGACCAATACAAGCGGATACTTCTCCTTAACAGGAGTACCCACAGGAACTTATGACGTGAGTGCTCACCTGGTCGGATACGACCTGGTTATCCAGGAGGACGTCCTGATCGAAGAGAACCAGACGACAACTATCGACTTCTACCTGGAAGAACTCGATTTTATTACCGTATCCGGACAGGTCGTCGGAAGTGATTACCCTGAAATCGGACTGGCTGGTGCTACCGTCAGCTTCTCGGGATATAATACCTATGATACAGTAACAGGCACCAATGGCCTTTTCTCCATCCCCGGTGTATATTGTGGACAGACCTATTACATTACCGTCAATGCTACCGGTTATGCTACCTATAATGGCGAATTGACTGTAGGGGAAGATAATCTTGACATAGGAGCAATCATTGTCAATGAGATCGCCTATCCTCCGCAGAGTATCGTAGCAGCTCTCGGCAACGATCACAGCTATGTCAATGTAAGCTGGCAACCCCCTTCACCCGGTAGCCGTCAGGGTAGCAACCGGCTTCTTGAGGCTTATATAGTTTTCCGTTTCCCCTACGAAGAACTGGAAGACGAAGGGAACTGGACGGAACTGGCCACCGTGGAGGAGAGCAGCTACGACGATACTGAGATAACTGCCCTGCCAGACGGAACTTACGGTTACGCTGTCCGGTCTCTCTATACCAATAATGTCATCTCCGAGCCCGAATTCTCCAATCCAGTAGAATACGAAGAGGTATTCCCCAATATTACTAACCTCCAGGCTATACAGGAAGGGATGGATGTCTATCTCTCCTGGGAATGGCTCAATAATACGTCAGGTTTACGAGATAATTCACGGGGTGGGAGTAATCGTGACCTGCTCGGCTTCTCCATTACCCGTAACGGAGCAGTGATCGCCGAAGATGTGATGGATCTCAGTTATACCGATACCGGATTATCTCCCGGAACATATTCTTATACCGTGATCGGAACTTTTACAAACGGTAATACCAATATGCTCTTCACCGAGATCGATCTACTCTCCAGTGAGATTGGAAATCTGGCAGCTGTAATGACAGGCCGCAATGTTCAACTCACCTGGGAATGGATTATGCCTGAAACCTCAGCAGAGAGATCTGAGCGTGAAACCGAAAGAAACTTTCTCGGGTTTACTGTTACCCGTAATGATGAAGTGATCGCCGATGGGATTATGCAGACCCTTTATATCGATGAGTATGTCTTACCCGGGCTTACAGTTTATACTGTTACCGGATATTTTAGCGACGGTGAGACTAACACTCTGGAAACTGAAATAGATGTCCCCATCCCGCAGATTACCAATCCGGAAGCAGTAGTAATCGGCAATGACATACAGCTCAGCTGGGAATGGCTCACTTCAATTGGAAAAAATAATAGAGATCAATACATATTATTATCCAGCCTGACATCGTCCTCAAGTGAGTTTTTCGGCTTCACTATCACCCGTAATGACACGGTTATCGCTGAAGGAATACAGGACACCGGCTATATCGACGAAGATCTCTCACCCGGAACCTATCACTACACGATTGTCGGTATCTTCTCCGTCGGTGAGACCAATACTCTGGAATTAGAGGTTGAGATCACCACCTCCGTAGAAGGGGACGAAGCTGTTATACCATTGACCACCAGATTACAGGGAAACTATCCCAACCCCTTCAATCCGGAAACCACGATTAGTTATTCAATTGAGCAGGAAGGTATGGCCACTATTGAGATCTATAACATAAATGGACAGCTTGTCAGGACTCTCGTCAGGAGCCACCATACCCCCGGTGAATACTCGGTAATCTGGACCGGAGAAGATAATCAGGACCGAAAATTGAGAAGCGGTGTTTACCTCTACCGTATGAAATCGGGCAAGTACACTTCAACCAAAAAGATGCTGATCCTCAAATAACCTGAGTTATCGTAATATTTTTCTGACACTTCGCAGAGAACAGGAAAAGAATACTTTCCATTCTCAAGGGTTAGACACTCCCTAACATCGGAAAAAGATTGACAGGGAATAAACATATCCGTTAAAAAGCTTCGTATGTTATTATAACCCGAGGAGACGGAAGAGGGATATGAGAGTTCAGATATTGAAACAGCCTGTAATGTTCAGGGTTCTTTACGCTCTGATCCCGATAACACTCTATGCAATATTTCTCTTCGGTTGGCGTGTTTTAGCTATAATTGCAGTGACCAACCTCGCCGCTTTCTTCAGCGAATACCTCTTCATCAGAAACAGGCCAGGCGGCAGAGTTACATCCGCAGTTTTTGTCACCGGTACTATCCTCGCCCTTACCCTCCCCCCTACACTGCCGCTCTGGATGGCTGCGGTTGGTGGTATAGTAGCCATAGTATTCGGTAAGATGATCTTTGGCGGATTCGGGATGAATGTCTTCAATCCGGCAATAGTGGGAAGAACATTTCTCTATGTCACCTTTGCCAATCATATGACTGTCAGATGGTTGACCCCGTTCGATTCTCTTCCTGGTGGATTTGTCGCTTACAGTAACAGCGAACTAGTAACCACTGCCACTCCGCTCGTAGCGGAAAACGGTTTCACCCTGCAGCAACTTCTCAGCGGTCTGATCCCCGGCAGCATCGGGGAGACTTCTGCCCTGTTGATCATCCTCGCCGGGCTCTACCTCATTCTGACCAGAACAGCGAAATGGCAGGCGATGCTCTCTACCCTGCTCGGCTTTCTTATCTTTTCTGTAATCTTTTACTCCGGGGAAAACCCCGTCTTTCATCTTTTGTCCGGCGGTGTGATGTTCGGTATCATATTCATGGTTACCGATCCAATCTCCATGCCGAAGAACATATATGCCGTCTGGATCTTCGGTCTTCTGGTCGGGTTTCTGACGGTCTTCATCCGAAAATTCGCCCTCTGGAATGAAGGATTCATGTTCGCTCTGCTTCTGGCCAATTCCTTCCTGCCGATAATCGAATCCGGGATAAACTACAGAAGTTCCGAAATAAAAAAAGATTCCGGGAGGTAACTGGTGGCTGAAGAACGTAAAGCTTTCAGTGAAACCCGTATCTACCCGATAGTATTCATGATTCTCGTTGCTCTGGTTTTCGGCTCTATTCTCGCTCTCTTTTATCACAGTACGGCGGAACGGATCAGTGAACATCAGCAGTTCCGTCTGCAACAGGCTATCCTCTCGGTTTTCAACCTTCCGCTCGATGAGGTGCCGGAAACCTATGACCGCTATATAGAAGAGAGAACAGCTACCGGAGTTTCTTACTATCAGGCCAGAGAAGATACAATCTCACTCGGTTACTGCTTCCCCGTCGAAGGTAGTGGCCTCTGGGGAACCATATCAGGGCTTCTGGCCGTGAATAACGAATTCGACCGAATTCTCGCCTTCTATATTCTCGACCAGAATGAAACACCGGGCCTCGGTGGCCGGATTACCGAGCCGGAATTTCTCGATCAGTTCTCCGATAAAGAATTTCGCCAGAATAGCGAGATCGTAAGATTTCGTATGGTCCCGGAAAACGAACCGACCGACAGATTCGAGATCAATCAGATAACAGGTGCCACCTCTTCGAGCCGGGCAGTCGTCTCGATCATTCATGACAAATTACAGAACATCCGTTCTATATTAGAGCTTGATTATGAAGAAGAATGAGATCTTTATCAACGGCGCTTTCAGCGATAATCCGATCTGGAAACAGGTACTGGGAATCTGTTCCGCCCTGGCAGTGACCAACCTGATGATCAACAGCCTCGTTATGGGCCTGGGGGTCATCTTTACCCTCGCCCTCTCCAGCTTTACCATTTCTCTGATCAGAGATTATACCCCCCGCCGGGTAAGAATGATGGTTCAGACGCTGATCATAGCCTCTTATGTTATTATAGTCGATATCTTCCTCAAAGCCATCTACCCCGATATGAGCAGGGCTTTGGGGCCTTACGTCGGCCTGATCATTACAAATTGTATCATAATGGGAAGAGCTGAAGCATTCGCCCAGAAGAATAACCCCTTCAACTCTCTGATCGATGGTGTCGCTGCCGGTATTGGCTATACTATCGTTCTCCTGTTGATCGCTATGATTCGTGAATTGATGGGATTCGGATCGCTATTCGGATTCACAATCCTCGGTGACTGGTGGATCTCCTGGTCAATTATGGTTATGGCTCCAAGTGCCTTCTTCGTTCTCGGTCTACTGATCTGGTTCATCAATTACCGCTATTACACCAAACCGTCAGAGGAGAAATGATATGGATATCAATCCTTTAGTAATACTACTCGCGGCCATATTCACCAACAACATCCTGCTCGTCTATTTCCTCGGTATGTGTTCATATCTCTCGGTCTCCAGAGAGATCACCTCCTCTATCGGGCTAGGTATGGCTGTCTTCTTCGTTCTGACATTCACATCGGGTATCAACTACCTGATTTATCATTATATTCTCATTCCGCTCGATCTCGTCTATCTGCAGTATATCATATTTATCATCGTCATCGCCGCCTTTGTCCAGCTGACCGAGATCGTCATCGAACGGTTCTCTCCTGTTCTCTACTATACGCTCGGAATCTTTCTCCCCCTGATTACGGTTAACTGTGCCATTCTCGGCGTTTCGCTCTTCATGGTCATCAGGCAATACAGCTTCATTCAGTCAGTAGCTTATGGAGCAGGTAGCGGGCTCGGCTGGCTTGTTGCTATTTTGGCTCTTGCCGGGATCCGGAGCAGGTTGAAAGATAAGTATCTTCCGAGAGGAATGAATAACGCTGCTATCAGTCTGATCATCACCGGAATAATGGCCCTCGCCTTCATCGGATTCTCCGGAGTCGCGATAATTCAATAATAGCGGGAAAGTTCGATGATCGTAGTCATAATCAATAATGTTATCATCCTGGCAGGTATCGGAGGCTTCCTCGCACTCCTGCTCGTTCTCGCCGACTTTTTTCTCGCCAATTACGGAGATTGCCAGATCGATATCAACGATAAACGACAGTTCACTGTCAAGGGTGGTAATTCACTCCTCAATTCACTCGCCGAGAACGATGTCTTCATCCCCTCTGCCTGTGGTGGACGGGGTACCTGTGGCCTCTGTAAAGTTACAGTAAAAGAGGGGGGGGGGCCACTGCTTCCCACGGAGAAACCGTATCTCGACGCAGAAGAGATCGAAAAAGGGGTTAGACTCTCCTGCCAGGTTAAAGTAAAAAAAGATATCTTCATTACCATACCCGAAGCACTCTTCTCGATCAGAAAATTCAAGGGGATTGTCGATAATATTATCGATTATACCTACGATACGAAGGGGATTATCATCACACTGCAGGATCCCGCAAAGATAGATTTCCAGGCCGGACAGTATATCCAGTTGCAATCGAGAAAATACCCCAGATCGAAACAGATCGTCTCCCGAGCTTATTCCATGGCTAACAGCCCGGATAGAAACAATATTATTGAACTGATTATCCGCAAAGTCCCGGACGGAATAATGACCACCTTTACCCATGAGTATATGAAAGAGGGTGATCAGATCTTGCTTACCGGACCTTATGGCGAGTTCTTCATCCGTGATACCGAAGCTGATATGATCTTCGTCGCCGGTGGCTCCGGGATGGCACCTTTCAAAGGAATACTGGAAGACCTTTCAGCGAAAGATACTAAACGCCATATCGTTTATTTCTTCGGAGCTCGAACGGAAAAAGACCTCTTTCTCGTCAATGAGATGAAGGAATACGAGAAAAAAATGAAAGATTTTACCTTCATACCGGTCCTCTCACAACCAGATGAAGATACCGACTGGGACGGACCGACCGGATATATCCCTCCTCTCCTCGATAAATACGTAAGAGATCCGAAAAATACCGAGGGATATCTCTGCGGCAGTCCAGCCCTGATTGCTTCAACCGAAAAAAAAATGAAAGAGCTGGGTATCGATAAAATCTATTATGACAGTTTTGGTTGATCTTTAACGATTTCCCTCTTAAAATGTAAATTGTGAGGTTAAAATGAAACAGACACCAGAAGAGAAAAAAATCCAGGAAAGACTGCAACCGGGAGTCATTACCCTGGATGGGTTTCTCGGTAAAGATAAAAGACATTATCACGAGATCATTACCGAAGATCTCGAAAAACTGAAAAAACTCAATATCACCAGAGAAGAGATCGCCGACAGACTGCAGTATTTCACCGACCTGGCCCTCATGAACAACGATGAAGAGGAGATCATTGACTATATATACAGGGTCAGATATATCACCGAAAGAGGTAAGATAGTCTCACCCTTCATGGATAAAGGTTTGATTGCCAAAGGACAGATAACTCTCGAGAATATTACAAACGGTTTCAAAATCTGCTGGACTCCCCTCAATATCTCGATGATCAGGAACCACGGCTTCTTCGAAGGAAAAGGTGCCAGTCACCGACTTGAGCCGGAGACCCTCATCAAAGCCATCTTTTAATCCTCTTCCTCTTCCCGTCACTAGACCATGATTTCCCGGCCAAAACCTCAGAGAAGTATGGGAGTCGGCTGGCACCGACTACGATGCTCCTCACTGATTGATGGAAAAACCTGAACAAAAATATGCCGATATCTGAATAATCTGCTGACTTTCATGCTCTACTAATTACGACTTTATCTCTGACTCCTCTGAATTATCAATAAGTCAAGGACTCAAGGATTACATTATCTATATCTTTACTTCGGTATTTCCACCATTAACTCGCTAACCAGTTGGTCAGTTGATTTACCAATTAGGTCTACTCGATTATCTATGAAATTCATATTATTTATTGCTTGACATTTATATCATCTGTCATTCTAAATTGGATTTAGTAAGAAAAACCCTGTCTGATAGGCAATCGGGCAGAAAAATTACTTCTTGAGTGTTCTCGGTAACAATGAAGGTGGAAGAAATCAGACAGATTATGATTATTTGTTTTTTGCAGAGTAGTTTCGGGAGGATATCATGAAAACACATAGTGTGACAGTACTTTTAACCCTTCTTGCCGTAACTCTTGGGGCACAAACTGCCACTCCGCCGTCAGAAGGTGACGGGTCAGAGACCAATCCTTATCAGATAACTTCTCTGGAAAACCTCTACTGGTTGTCAGTTTATCAATCGAGCAATCTGACTGAAGACCTCTACTTCATTCAGACAGACGATATCGATGCTTCGGAAACCATCAACTGGTTTGATGGGGAGGGCTGGGAACCGATAGGAGAGTACTGCGATTTTGCAATGCCGTTAGATAAAAGGGGTGTCTTGCCGGTAAACAGGAATAGAGGATTTAGCTTCATGGGTTATTATGACGGTCAGGGTCATACGATTGACGGACTCTATATAAATCGGCCTGATGAATCGGCAGTTGGTCTCTTTGCCAGTGCCTGTTGTGGCACAATAAGAAATCTGGGCCTGACCAGCCTGACCGTTATCGGAGATGAGGAGGTCGGAGGCCTTGTCGGGCAGGCATCAGATGTTTTGATCGAGAACTGCTTCGTGGAAGGAGATGTAAGCGGAAATATGTATGTCGGCGTTCTTTCAGGTTTTAATATTTCAATGGAAATAACAAAATGTTATACAAAAGGCTCCGTATCAGGGCAATTCACTATTGGTGGGATAATGGGTTACATCTGTTGGTCATATACTAATAATCTGTACACTCATGCAGAAGTTTCCGGTCTTAATGGGGTCGGAGGAATTGCAGGGATCTCCTGGGAAACTTCTTACTGGTACTGTTATGTTACCGGTGCGATTACCCATACAGGCCAATTTTCAGGAGCAATAATTGGGGGTGGCAATGAAACTTCTACTACACACCGTTGTTACAGCAACATGGAGACAACCGGCTTCCCATACGGCTGGACAACCGAAGAGATGACCTACCCCTATGCCGATAATGTATACATCAACTGGGATTTCGAGAATATCTGGGTGGAAGATGTCTATATGTTTCATAATGACGGCTACCCCTATCTGAGCTGGCAGGCTTTCTATTTCGAGTTCATTCCTCCCGCCTCTCTCTCTGCTGTTCCCGGTGATGAGATCGTGACCCTTAACTGGCACGAGCCGCCCGACAGCCTGCGAACCCTACTCGGTTATAATGTCTATCGTGATGATGAGCAGATCAATGAAGAATTACTGACAGTCACGGAGTATCATGATACCGATGTTATCAACAAGGTAACCTACAGATATTATGTCACGGCACTCTATGATGAGGGAGAATCCGGGCCATCCAACCGCGTACTGGCTACACCATTCTCAAGTTCTTCCGAGCCTGAGATCATCCCCTTCAGGACCGAACTGCTCGGTAACTACCCCAACCCCTTCAATCCGGAGACGGTCATCGAATACAGCCTGAGCGAAGATGTCGCAAAGCTCTCCTTGAAAATCTATAATATCCGCGGACAGCTGGTCAGGACGCTCATTCCTGCTTCTCCCCACTCTGCCGGGATACATCAAATCGTCTGGGACGGGAACACTGACCAGGAGAAACCGGCCACTTCCGGTGTCTATTTCTCCAGAATGACCACACCCGGCCGGGAACAGGTCAGGAAAATGCTGCTGCTGAAATGAGTTCTTAAATCATCAGAGCAGTTATCAACTTCACTATGATATAGAATTATAGCATTGTTAAAACTGGGGTATTTGAGAGTGAAGTAAAATATATTGACAGTATCTAACTAAATTGGCTGTTATTCTTGGTTCAGCTTCAATTTCTATTTTTATGAGGAGGATAAAGATGAGATCTATCCATACGGCTAATGTGCCAGCAGCTATCGGGCCTTACTCCCAGGCGATTTACCACAAAGGCTTGTTATTTGTTACTGGTCAGATTGGTATCGACCCGAGGACCAATCGACTGGCAGATTCTTTTGAAAAGCAGACAGAATTCATTTTTAACAGCTTAAACAATATCCTCTCAGCCAGTGGGATGACTTTTGCCAATGTTATGAAGGTTACGGTTTATTTAGAGGATATCTGTCATTATGATATTCTGAACAAGATATACACCCGGTATTTTTCCGAACCTTATCCGGCTCGTGAAACGGTTCAGGTAGCGCGTATCCCTATGAATGCAGCACTGGAAATATCACTTGTTGCCCATGAATAAGGGAAGCAGCCGGGAAAGTTTTGATCAGTTATTTAATTTCTTTCGCTACTTTTTACTGCGACATAGAAACTAGTTACTCCTTAAAAGAGGTTCCGGTTTTGACTTAAGAGTCCTGCTCTTTTAACCTCGCTTTATACTCCGCTGCTCTATCTGTATCTCCTGATTCTTCATAACATCTTATTATATCTTTGATAATTCCAAGTGTCTTTTCGTTTTGCTTACCCAGTACATCCTGAAAAATTGGCAATGCCTCTTCATAATAGATCAGAGATTCTTTCAGATCCCCTTTATGGGCATACACTTTACCAATACTATGGAGAGTTTCAGCAGTGAAATTGTGATTCATACCGAGTGTTTCTTTAAACATTGCCAACGCTTTTTCTTGATAGCTTAAAGCTTTATCAAGCTCGCCTTTACCAATATAGATATCACCTATGTTATGATAGCTGGCTGCAATATACGAATGCTTCTCATCCAACGTGTCCATTCTAATAGCCAGAGCCTCTTCATGATAGCTCAAAGCCTTATCATATTCCTCTTTACCAATATAGTCATCACCTATACAGTGCAGAGTATTAGATATTCTGAAATGCCTGTCTCCCAAAACTTCTTTTTCAATGGACAACGCCTGTTCGTGATAGACAAGGGCATTATCATATTCACTCTGGTGATGATAGACCAGACCGATTAACCCGAGTGTGATAGCGATTTGGGGATGCCGTTCGCCCAGAGTCTCTTTATGAATCTCAAGTCCTTTCTCCAGACAGGATAAAGCTTTCTGGTAATCTCCCAGTTCAAGATAGACTTGGGCCATGGTACATAAAACCGTAGCAGTATCCGGATGCCGTTCACCCGAAACCTCTTTAAAGATATCATGCGCCTTTCCCAGATAATTCAAACTGCTTGAATAATCACCTTGATTAGAATAAATCAAGCCGATGTTTGCATAGCACTGAGCTACAGTATAATACTTCTCGCCATAAATCTCTTTTCTTATAGACAGCGCCTTTTCCAGATATTGCATTCCTATGTTCAGGTCTCCAATGGAACAGTTAATACCGCCAATATTGGCAAGGCAGTCAGCAACAAGTGGATGTCGTTCACCAAAGACCTCTTTAAAACAAGAAAGGCTTTGTTCATAACAGCTTAAAGCCCGGTCGCAATCTCCTTTATAATAGAACACATTGCCCATATTCATGATACCCGTGGCAGTGTTAGAATGCCTGACACCAAAAATATTTTTCCAGATATGGATAGCTTGCTCTATATGTAGTAACGCCTGATCATAGTCACCTTTATTGTTATATGTATTACATAAATTGTTTAAGATAATGGCTGTGCCTGGATTCATTTTGTCCAGCGACTCTTTATTGATGGATAAAGCTTCTTCATAGCATTTAATTGCCTCATCAAAGTTCTGTTTGTATGCGAAAACAACACCGATATTGGTAAGGCAAGCTGCAGTTCCCGGATGTCGTTCACCGAGAACTCCTTTCTTGATAGACCAGCTTTTGCGGAAACAGGTCAGAGCATTATCATAATCGCCCTTGTCCCTGTAAAGGATCCCTATGTCATTGATTATTACGGCAGTATCGTGATGTTTCTCCCCCAGAACTTCTTTACAGACTCTCAAAGCCTGCTCATAATAGCGTAAAGCTTTATCATGTTCTCCCTTGTTATGATAAACAAGACCCATATCTTCCAGGCTGTCTGCCGTATGCAGATGTCCTTCACCATATAGTTCCTTGCGGATAGACAATGCTTGCTCGAAATACTTTAAAGCCTCGTTGTAGTCATCATTCGAAAAGTGAACACTCCCGATCTTTTTCAGAATAAGAGCAATTTCAGGGCTCTTTATGTCGTGAATTTTCTGACTGATCTCTAATGCTTCATTGTAATACTTCAAGCTCGGAATGAAGTAATACCGTTCCTTCTCAAAATCACCTGCTTTTTCATAGTATTTCAGCGCTTTGCCCAATTCTTCAGCTATTTGATAATGACGGGCAATCTCACTAAGCCTGGTTTTATCTTCTGCATAGAGTTTTTCCATAATCTGACCTGCCAGCAGATGCAGTTTTTTGAGCTGTTTCTTCAGTTGCATATTATAGACAGTATCCCGTAAAAGGGCATGACTGAAGATGTATCTTATCTCACTTAAGGCATGCCAGATATGTTCCTGCTCTCCCAGATGAAGTTGGCTCTTTACGATCAGATCATTGAGCTCTTCGGGACGATGTTCCAGAATTTCTATCATTTTCGAGAGTACATCTACTGCAAATTCCAGCCCCAGAACACTGGCTGTTTGTATTGTCCGTCTCAGCTCCGCTTCCAAGCGGTCCAACCTTGCTACAATAACAGTCTGTAATCCTTTGGGCAATTCTAATGCCTTCCCCTTCAATCTGTATTTATCATCATGGGCAACCAGTATATCTGTCTCGTCCAGATAGTGAGAGAACTGTTCAATGATAAAAGGATTACCCCTGGAAAGTGAATATACATACTCTACAATTTCGGGAACTAAATCTTTGTGCAGGATAGAGGTCATCAGATCGTTTGTCTCATCCTGCTCCAGGCCATCAAGATAAATAGTATCAACTTCCACTTCAGGATCAAGTTTCAATGAAGGATAGTTCCCTTCATCAAGTGGACGTGAGGTAAAGATCATCTTGCAGGGAATATCTGCCGCTCTGCGGCTCAGGATCTGCAATGCTTCCTCTGATTCCTTATCCAGCCAGTGCAGGTTTTCTATTACCAGGATTACCGGTTTCACCAGGCAGAGGGTCTCCAGCAATGTCTTCAGGGCAAAACCCTTAACTGCCGGCCTGTATTTAGGTTCTAAATTGGCATAGATACTACCTTCCCACTCTAATCCGATAAGTCCGGCAATTATGGACTCGATTCTCTCTATCTCCTGAAGTTCTCCAGTGGATACATTTGACTGCTTCATCCTCTTTTTGAACTCTGCCCAATTATGACGAAAGTCTTTCCTTCTTTCTGTTATGCTACACGTCATCTTTGTAGTGAATAACTGCCTTATCCAGTGAGCAAAGGGATTAAGCGGTTGCCGGTGAATAGAGTCCGTCTTCAGTATAAAGCATTGAACTTTCTCTTCCAGCTTCTGTTGTAGTTCATAGATCAGTCTTGATTTACCCTGTCCGGCTTCTCCATAGATATAAGTGACGCCGGCAAATTTACCCTGCCAGATACTCTCACAGCCTGCTGCCAGCTTGTTCAGCTCGGATCTTCTCCCGATAAAAGCAGTCCGATAAAATGATACATCTGCCAGTCCTTTTTTTGATAGCAGGCGAAAAGTTTCTATCGCATAGGGAAAGCCCTTGAAATCCAGAAGCCCTAAGTTCTCGTTATGAACTATATTATCCGTTTTGTTCCTGATATGATTATCACACCATATCTCACCCCAGCCTGCCTGTTGCATGTAGCGGTAGGCCAGATTGACAGCCATACCGATTGCGGTATAGTCGCCGCGCTTACCGGAGCCGATGAAGCCGGTAAAAGAACTGCCGTAAGAGAGGCCGATCCTTATTCTCTTTCTCAGTAGTAAACGTAACTCGTAAGCAAAATCAACAGCTCTCAAAGAACTCTTCTCATAAGCTACAGGTGCTCCGAAAAGAACCAAACCTATCCACCCTTTATCCGAGCACTCTATATTATTGAAATAACCTCCGTATCTCTCACAAAGTGAGTTTATTTTACGGATATGCTCTTCACGTGGTGCGGCTAAATTGATGAAGCAGGAGAGAACTTCCCTGAACTCGCCATCGGTCTTGAGACCCAATATCTGCTCCGGTATAAACAGCTTCTGAGACAGGCACTTATGAGTAACTCCGGTCAGACTGTCCGGCAGAAGTGATGACTCCAGAATGCTGTAATGACTTTTCAGTTCAGTAGTTGTGATCCTGTCCCTGTCAACTTTAGTCAGAATGCGCTGCTCGATTATCACCTGATTCGGTTCTGACTTCTTTCTCGCCTCAACTGCTCTGTTAAGACCCTGATCACAAAACCAGTAACAGTGCTTCTCTTTACAGGGATGATATTCCATCTCACCCTGCCCTCTGCCAGACCTATACTGGCTGAAATATCAAAATCTCCGTATTCCGTCTTCTGTGTACCGCTCTTCAGGAAATAATCCCTGATATTGATTGCTGCATTGAGAGGATTATTGACATCTTCGAGCGGAAACAGAGCCGTGAATGAATCACCGGCAAAAAGGGCGATAAAACCACCTCTTCTCTTAACTGATTCTATTGAGGGTGAATAGATACTATTGATAGCATTGATCAGAACTTCTACACTCGCTTCCCCGCTTTTCATCAAAACGTGGGTGAGATTGGCAAAACCTTTCAGATCAACATTCAGAACATAAGCATCAAAACTACCCTTAAAATCCTTCTCTCTCGTCTTACGCAGAATAAAATCGGGAACAAGACAACGCATATTGCCTCCCAGGATATCCTAACAACACTTTCGAAACTGACAGTCAAAAAATTCTTACCAATAGACTATGTGTTTTGTCAAGTAATGAAACTTTGGACTGAAATGGAGGAAGAAGTTGCAAGAAGGATAGCTTATTCTGGAATCCCTGAGTTCTGTTGTTGTGGAGGTAAAAAACCAGAGGAAGGTGGAGCAAGCGATCAAAATGTTTATGGTTGAGCGTATAGGGTTTAGAGAACCAAAGGGAGTGGTAGCAAGTTCATTGGGAGCAAAGCAAATGGATGCGGCATGCTTCAGCTTGCTCCCCCCCTGATAAGTATTTTCTAAAAGTGTTAAATTACCTTAAAACTTACTCTCCAGGAACCGTGTTAACCGGAGAGAGATCTCTAATGACAGCTGCTTCTTGAGTCGTACAGTCAACATTGAATTATTAGCAACTCATGTTTTCTTTTTGTGAAAATAACATGGAAAATGAGCTTAAAAAGCGACTGCTAATCCCCTTCACAGATTCAGGGTAGAATAAGGCCGCATTTTTTAGCTTCTACAAGGGATTGGAAGTAGCCTCTTTCCCGGCGTTTTTCGTAAACCTGCAGAGCTTGCGGCATATCCATTCCCGGTAGGGTAGAGAATTCTACCGGAGAGGCGGTGTTGATATTCAGGCGTAGAGTGGTTAACGGTTCCGGGAGCCAGAGGTATTTCCTGATCCGGAAGTGTTTGTTTTCGAGCCATAATTCTGGGCCGATGTTCTGTGCTAATATAGCAGGGTCGTCACAGGCCGCGTCAGTAAGCCTGTCTATCTCGAAAACATATTCTTTCAGCGCTGCCACGAAATTGCCCATGTCACCCTTGATACCGTAGAAGGCTGCCTTTTCGTATAAAAGAGGAGTTGCAGAAGAGAGAGTTATTCCGGCAGTCATATTTATAAAGATAGATATCAGTTCCCTGCAATCTTCCGGGAAGGCACGGCACCATTCCAGTAGGTATTCGATAAAGACCGGAGAGTGGAGGTAGTTCCCTGAATTCTCGAGTTGTGCCCAAACGTGGAAGTTTTTGAGCATAACGTTTTCGTAAGGGGTAATAAGCGCTTTGCTACTTCCGGTAAGTGGTTCGAGAAAATAGGAGTTGTAGAAAGCAGGGTTCTGGTAATTATGCTGGATGAGTTTGCTGGTCATTATCCTCTGGAATATGGCGGCAATGACCCCTTCACAACTCAGCATTTGCTGGGCATTGCGGAGTTTCAGGGGGTTGAACTGCGGATAGGTGTGTTCCAAGAGAATCTTATCTGCAAGGGATATTTCCTGAGAGTAGAGTTCGGGAAAGAGAGGTTTTTCGTAGATATAGGCATTGCGCAGTACTCCGCTCTGACGTAATTCGCGGTCTATCGTGCAATGCCAGAGGGTTTTGAAAATGTGTTGAGGCTGGTAGTGAGTTTCCAGCGATTTCCTGTATTTCTCAATACTATGGGCAAAATACTGGAAATGATTACCCCAGCCCTCGAAGAAAGCCGTGAAATAATCGGTTACCCCCATGCTAACGTGCTGGATGGAACAGGTTCTTTCTTCTGGAACCCTGGCGAAAGAGGGGATGATATTGTTCATCATCACGTGACCCAGTTCATGAGAAAAGATATGCAGAGCTCCGTCCTTGACGGAATCCTCTTCCAGGACCAGATCGACAAAGTTCAGGGCGGGAAAATGACCTGTTACTTCCCCATTTTTGCCGAGCAGCCTCAAACCCTTTCTGGGAAAACCACCTTCGGTAGAGGAGAGAAAGAGAACATTAGGCCCTTCCCTATTACCGGTATAATTCCTTGTGTATTGATTCAATCTGAGAACTGTCTGATGAAAGGGAAATGCCAGATCTTTCAATATCTCTCTGCTTAAACTGCTGGAGGATTCGATCCGTTGTCCAGTGAGGATTTCGTCACTGCTCTCTACACTCTCGACGAGAACGATCTTCTCTTCCAGAGTGGGAAAAATCAGTTTATCGAGCTGTTCTGCGACTTTGGTTTTGGACATGGCTGGCTTACCTCCATTGCTATCTGTAATCTTCCTGAGCTATGAGTAGATAAAGCTCAAATTGTAAAGGATAATCTCTGGACTGTTTCACAACTCTGTCAGGCCAATGACCTGCTGACCTATTCTTTAAGAGTGAAAAAAATCTGAAAAAAGTTAAAATAATCTAAAATGGCTGGATTGGTTTACTGGAAAGGGATTGGGGAGATTTTTGGAGAAAAAGGGGTAAATTTTGTGAAGCATATATGGTAGAAGGGTGAGCGTTAAAAGATCCGGCGTAAGTAAAAGCAAGGCATTTGGAAGGTGAAGCAAGGAGAAAAGAGGTGATGGAGTGAAGGAGTAACGGGGTAACGAGGTAAAAAACCAGAGGAAGGTAAAGCAAGAAGGAGGGAAAATGGTGGGCGTTGACGGACTTGAACCGCCGACATCTTGCTTGTAAGGCAAGCGCTCTCCCAACTGAGCTAAACGCCCAACTCGTTTATTATGGTCGGGGTGAGAGGATTTGAACCTCCGACTTCTTGATCCCAAATCAAGCGCGCTAAACCGAGCTGCGCTACACCCCGTCATAGTCGAAGGTAATCTTTTAAAACCTCTTCTTTCGGTCAAGACTTTTTCGCGATTTTTATTGCCAGAAAGATTCAAACCTTCTTCTGAAGAGGATTACCGCTCTGTAACACCTTTCTAAAAAGTCGCTCCGAACTGGAAATGAGGTTCCCACTCTTTCTGGTCTATGTTATAACCGTAATCAAAACCGATCAGGCCTAAGGGGCTATGGATCCTTATTCCGAGCCCAGCACCCTTCTTGAAATCGTAGAAGTCGAAATCTTCCAACTTATTGAAACTGTTCCCGGCATCGAAGAAGAGCAGCCCGATAATCTGATCTCCGGCAATGGGGACGGTAAACTCTGTGGAGTGGATGATTGCTCTCAAACCCCCTTCTGCTGACCTGGCAGGTATGGAGCGCTCCACCCAGCCTCTCAAGCCGTCGGGACCAGTTCCACCGAGATAGAACCTCTCGTCCGGTGGAACTTCGTCAGATCTGCCGTAGGGTGTCACGTAACCAAACCGCCACTTAGAGCGGAGGACCAGTTTCCAGAAGGTTCTGGTGTACCAGGTAGATTGAAGAATCTGTTTGAAATAATCGAAATCGCCACCCAGTGGTCCACCTGCAAGTTCTGAGAAGAAAATCAGATGTGATCCTGTTGTTGGATAGTATATATTATCCCTGCTGTCTCTGCTGAAAGTAAGAGAGAAGGAACTCGTGTCTCTCCAGCCCAGGCTATCGAGTTCTTTCAGATAGGAAGAGGTCGTCGGATCTTCATGATTGATGATCTCATATTTCTTTCTATTATACGAATATCTCCCTACCAGCCTGGAATGGTCAATAAAGAAGAGTGATCTTCCGGCCCTGAGACTGCCACCGGTAGTGAAGACTTTATAATTGAAGGAGGACCAGTCTCTTCTGGTATGATAGAGATTGAATCCGACCAGAGTGTAGCTGTCGAGGAAATAGGGGTCGGTAAAGTCGAGGGAGAAGTTCTGTGTCGAACCGCCAAATTCCCAGGAGAAGGCTCCCTGCCAGGCATTTCCGAAAAGATTGTTATGAGACAGGCTCAATTGTCCGATAAAACCATCCTGGCTGTTGTATCCTACACCTGCATTAGCAGACCCGGAATACCTGTCCTCAAGTTCTATGAGAAGATCGATATCACCGTCACTGTTGATTGGCTGATAATCAAGCCTTATGTTCGGTTCAAAGAAACCCATATTGTAAATATTCTGCTGGGTTCTGATCACACGCGACTGGCGGAAATAATCGCCAGGATTTATGGCTAACTGCCTGCGGATGATCTTCTCTTTCGTTCTTCTATTACCAGTAATGAAAATCTTTCTGATCTTCGCTCTGGTATTTTCACTGATCTCGAGTTCTATGTTTATCCGGTTACCATCTCTTAACAACTCATGATCAAAACCGGCATAGATATATCCCTCTTCATAATACATCGAGGCCACCTGGCCAACCTGAGAATTGAATTTCTCCAGATTAAAACTCTCCTCCTCACTGAATCTGAAATTCTCCAGGATAACTTCATCGGTAAAACGCTCATTCCCACGCACCATAATGTCGCCAAAATAGAAACGTTTTCCTTCGTAGAGGTAGATGTCAATATGCATATCACGGCTTTCGGGAACCCTTGTTTCCCAAGATACTATCCTGGTATCGATAAAACCATTATCATTGTAATGACTGATTATTGATTTAAGGTCCTCGTCGAATTTCTCCTGCTCAAAGCGTCCGGAACGGAGTAAGCTCGCCCGCTTCGTTTTCATTCTTCTCAAAAGTTGTCGATCTGTCATTTCTCTATTCCCATAGAAATTGATCTTTCTGACGGCAACCTTCTCTCCTTCATCGATCACAATCGTCAGATCGACTCTGTTACCACCCAACTCTCTTATCTCATACTCGACTGCTGCAAAATTATAACCCACACTCTTGTATTCATCCAGGATACGTTTACGATTCTCTGTTAACAGGAAAGGGGCCATGTAGCTACCCTCTCTGACAGTCAGGATCTCATCGAGTTTGCTGTTACGGATTCGCCTGTTACCAACATACTCCAGTGCTTCGATTATCGCATACTCATCCACCTCTATTATCAGTCTTATACCACCGGAAATGAGTTCCTTGCGAATCCTGATATCATGAAAGACCCCCAGTTGGTTGAGATTTCTGATCGCTCCAGATATTCTCTCCTCTGTGGCTGTCTGACCTATAGAGATGTTTGTTGTCGCTATGATCAATTCCGATTCGATGTTTTCGTTTCCTGTAACTCGTAGTTCCAGAATCAAATCACCGCCTGATGCAGGTTGTGACAGTAAATTTCCCGTCAGTAGTAGTAGTAGTAGTAGTAGCCCAAGCAGGACTATTATCTGGGAATATCTAAACATTAATTAGCCTCCGTTACATTCCTCTTCCTTTCTATAACTGAATTATCCCTGGAAAATATCTCTTCTTCTTGATTTTTTACCATAAACTGAACTACCCTACTTAAGTAAAGCTTTTTCTCTCTTAGATATTATTCTCTGTTTCTATGATAGTGAAACTCCGGTTTAACTGCATTATCATTACTCTTTGGTCATTTAATAACCGGTTGATTTGTATCCTCCGGTTATTTTCTAACCATTCAATGAACCCCCTTTAGAGTCGGGAAAAGAAAATCAACAATATCGGAGTTTGAATTATTATACCAGTTTACTATACCAGACCGTATGATGAAAAACTCGATCTGACCTGCTATGAGTTGTCAGCATTTTTTGGAACGATTATTGCAATTTGCTTAGGTAACTCATTGCATGTAAACAAATCAATCGTAACCAGGAGGTTATCTTATGCAAAGATGTAAACATCTTATTGCTGCAGCGTTGTTTATACTGATCCCCCTCTTCAATGGCCTGGCAGCACAGGTACCGGATTGGGATGATACCATAACAACCGAGATAAGTGGTAACAATTTAAATAAAGCCATCGCAAAGAGATCAATCCGGATCGGTTCTGATAACACCCTTCACGTAATCTACGGACAGGAAGATGGAGACGACTGGAACCTTTATTATATTAACCGTAATAATTCAGATGAATGGTCGGTTCCGGAACTTATACTCACCGATTTTGGATATACAATTGATATAGCTCTGATACTACATCCATATCAAAATGATCTCAAGTTCTATGCTGCCAGTGGGGGTTCTCTTTATGAAGTGAGCCAGGAAGAAACTGGAGGCTGGTCAACTGAGAGTATTTCAACCGGAACGAGTAATATCAGCTTTATCGATGCAGCCATTGATACTCAGGGAAAAGTTCATCTAATCGGGATAACATCCAATATGGCCGATGAACCTAAACTTATCTATGTAACAGATTATAATGGCGACTGGTCGCATGATGTTCTTATGGACAGCTGGCTGGGGGAATACGGTCTCGGAGCGGAACCTGTCATAGATGTCGATACGAGTGGAATAGCAGTCATAGCCTATCGTGGTGGGACATACGGTCAGTATCATATCCACATAGCTCAAAACGAGGTAGCTGGAGAATTCGACTGGTACTACGAAATCATCAGCACTCCCAACGCCAATGATCTTGCCTCTGCAATCAGGATCGTCGATAATACCATACATCTTGCTCATTCAGGTCAGGACGGCTTTGGCTTTCCCTGGAGGACATATTACAGCAGGCGTCATATCAACAGTTTGAGCTGGACTGCTCCAGAACTTGTAAGTGGACCTCTATCCCTTGTCGATCCGACAATCATTATCGATCTGGAAGGGAATGTTCATATAGTAATGGTAGAGATAGACGGCAACTTTGCTACCGGCGATATTTACTACAGCCATAATATCGATGATGAATGGGAATTGAGTAATCCTTTCGAAGACGAAATATGGGAATATCCTACTATGGTCCTCGATCACTCAGGTGGTTTTCAACTCCTGAAGAAGACAGTATCCTTTGACGGTGGTGTTCAGTATGGTGTCGTTCATAAAGGTGCTCCGTACCAGACAGTCTTACCTGTCCCCTTAGATCTGAATATTGATATTGATGGATTTAATGCAGTCCTGAACTGGGATAGTCCTGATATACCTCCAGAGCTTTCTGATATTATCCTGGAAGGCTATAATATCTGGAGGCAGACCTTCGGGGCTGGGCCCTACGAGATCGTTAATGATGAACTTGTAGAAACGAATGAATATATGGATGTCAACCTCTTCCCGGGTGACTATTCATACTATGTTACTGCTCTATATCAGGATTTAGGGGAATCGGGATCGTCTAACACAGTCAATATAACAATACTCGATCAATTACCAGCTCCGGAAATTGATCCTCCCGGTGGTGAATATGAGAATTTCGTCTATGTTAATCTCTCTTCGCCAAACAGAATAGGAGACATTCACTATACTCTTGATGGTGAAGACCCGACAGAAAACTCAAATCTGTATGATATACCGATTCTGATAGAAGAGACTGCCATCCTAAAAGCAAAAACCTTTCATCCCAACTGGCAGGCTAGTTCAGTCACAGAAGCAGAATTTGTCATCATTACAACCGGAATAGAAGAGGACTATCCCCTTATCACAGAGACAAGACTCCATCCGGCCAAGCCAAACCCCTTTAACCCGGAAACGGTCATCTCTTTCGATATCAAAGAAAAGACACCGGTCAATATAACAGTATATAATCTGAGGGGGCAGAGAGTAAGAGAACTGGTCAATGAACATAAAGAACCTGGTAACTACCAGATTCTCTGGGATGGTAAAGATCAAAATGGTAATTTTCTTCCTTCGGGCCTTTACTTCTATCGAATGAAAACCTCTGATCAGGACTTATACAACAAGATGATGCTTCTCAAATAGATCAAATCTGAAGAATGGAAAAGGGTAGCTTCGGTTACCCTTTTTTATTTTTAAGAATTATTTCAGGCATGTAATTTCTTTTTTTCTTGACAATGGCTTTCAAATAATTATGAGTAATATAGCCTGTTCTTTATCAAAATGAGACTTGACGATTGTTTGATTCCTGAACAGAGAGAACCGGCCCGAAAATGGGGCATTATGGAGGTATTATGTGGAAGCCGTGGTTCACGATCATTATTGGTCTCTGGCTCTTCCTTTCTGGATTACCTGGGGTGGATATACCTGCCTATCCTCTCGTTTTCGGGATAATCTTCTTTCTAATCGGACTGCTCTACAGGAAATGGCCCGGTTTCTTCGTAGTCCTGCTCGGTGTCTGGACAGCTGTCTCGGCATATTTCAACATCCTTGATACACCAACCATGTTTATGGTAATCGGACTACTGGTCAGTCTCTTTTCTCTGATACAGATGTATGTAGAGTAATTATAATCAATCTGGTGATTTATTCCTGAGAGGGTTGGAGGGCTTATGTTCAAGAAACTGAAAGACGGATTAGTCACAGGTATACTCAAACCAGTCATTAATACTTATTTATCCGATCTGGGAAGGGTAACCGACCTGGAACTCGATTCTGCCAGCCATTATCTCTACTTCAATATTCAACTTGTCGGAGAAAATACTCCTCTGTCAGTTAGAATTCTGCAATATGAAGTGAAAAAGATTGAGGAACAGAACTATTTAATAATCCGGAAGGTCGAGACAACCCGTAAGTGGATCAATATCGCTCTGCAAAAATGGTATCCGGAACCGCAAATCCCCATTCCGGCAATAGCGAAGATAGTGCTTTAAAAAAGATCTGGAAGTAATGAGAGAATCGGTTTATTTACCTCTATGTCCCTGTGAAGTAAAATAACTTCTCGATAAACAATCCTGGAGGCTATAAAACCTCCAGGATTGTTCTTACTAATCTACTTTAACATAATCATTTTGCGAGCTTCCTGATAATCATTGCTGAGCATTCTATAGAAATAGATGCCGCTGCCAGCTCGCTGGTTGTTATCGTCAGTCCCATCCCAGATTAACCGGTGCTCTCCTCTATCATAGTAACTATCGGTTAGTTGTCTTATCTTCTGTCCTCTGCTGTTGAAGATATCTATTCTTACCGGGCCCGGCTCGGCAAGGCTGAAAGTGATCTCTGTTCGGGGATTGAACGGGTTGGGATGATTACCTCGAAGAGTAGTGCTAATCGAGATTATATCCTCTTCAACAGCGGTTATCATAAACTCTACAATCTCAGAGGGTTCTGATTCTCCGTCGAGATAGATAGCTGTAACATAATACTCATAAACAACACCAGGATCCGGAACAAACCCTTCATCCGGATAAGTTGTCTCTTCTATCGGCTCAGTATTTATCAACACATTGTCACGATAAGCATTATATCCGTTCAGGATCAGATCGTCATACTCCGGTTCCATCCAGGATAGAGTAACAGTATCTTCGACCATCTCCACCTCCAGACCAGTTGGTGGTGGAAGAAGCAACTCTTCCGGTGTAGCTTCTATCTCGTTCGATGGTAATGACTCACCTTCTTCATATACCGCCGTTACATAATAGAGATATGATACTCCGTTTTCAACATCAGAATCTTCATATTCGTTATCTACCAATAATTCGGTATTGAGTTGCGTCCCATCTCGATAGATCTTGAAACCCTGAAAATCTTGTCTTTCCTCTCCCCTTGTATCTTTCTGAGTGTCAGTAAAGGAGAAAGTATCATTATCCAGAAAGACCGGAAGATCGGGGTATTCCCACTCTAACCAGACAACACTGTCTCCTGCCAGAGCCAGTAGGTTTTCTGGTGGAGGAAGCGGTAAAAAGTGGGCTGTTATTGTAATGTCATCATCCATTATCACTGAATATGGATTCTCAAAAATAGAATCGTCATCGATCATCCACATGTGGAAATACCAGTGTTCATCAGCTAGTGCTGTTATCTCAACCTCTTCTCCTGCCAGATAGACATATTCACCAGGTTCCGGATTCGTCGTACCTTCCCCTTCGACCTCTATCGTGAGTGAGTATTCTATGGGTACAAAGTGGGCTATAGCCGTTATATTCGAATTCATTGTTATATTATGAGGATTCTCGAAGACATCGTCCCCATTAATTACCCATCTGTCAAACTCCCACCCATCAACAGGATAAGCTGTAATGGTGACTTCAACACCAACATCATAGATATGCTCTCCCGGTTCTGGATCAGTCGTTCCCTCACCTTCTATTCCAATATTAAGAGTATACTCAGATGGGGGTTCTGTCATTACGAGTGCAAGGCTGTGTAACCTGCCGGCTGCTATGGCAACAAAATCATTTCCATCAGGATAGATACTCTGGCCATGATCCCAGAGTCCATCTTCTCCCTCTTCACCTGCTCCCCAGGCTATTACACTGCCATCCTCCCTTAAAGCCATACAATGAGCATTACCTGTTGCTGATATGGCAATAAAATCAGAAGTTGTCGGAGTATGGCTTACCTGGTCATCGTCATCACTACCCCAGACCACTACAGAACCGTTATCTCTTAAAGCGATGCTCTGATAGTAACCGGCACTAATAGCGATAAGATCATTACCACCAGGAACATTCAAAACTCCATTCCAGTCTCTGCCCCAGGCGGTAATCGTTCCATTTTCCCGCAAGGCTACACTATGAAAACCACCTGCTTCGACCGCTACGAAATCATTGCCGTAAGGAACAGAAATCTGACCATAATTATTATTTCCCCAACCAACGATACTACCGTCTTCTCGCAAAGCAAGATTATGCTGATATCCGGCAGAAATATCAATAAAGTCATTGCCGGCGGGAACAGCTAACACGTCATTCCAATCCCTGCCCCAGGCAACTATAGTGTTATCTTCTTTGAGCGCGATACTGTGATTTCTTCCTACCGAAACCTTTACAAAATCGAAACCTGCAGGTACATTACATTCACCATAGACATTGTAACCCCAGGCAACCAGGCTACCATCCTGCCTTATAGCAACACTATGATCTCCTCCGGAAGCTATTGAAACAAAATCGCTCCCTTCTGGAATGTCTGTAATCTGACCATAATTATCTCTCCCCCATCCTACTATTTCCAGGCTTTGTGAGAATAATGGAATGACGATTGAAAGTAATCCAAATGCTATAACTCCGACAAGAATAACTCTTAATCCTGACATGATTATTACCTCCTCTTTCGATATATTAACCGGTCATCTTGAGGCCATTATGTTATCTGAACTTGTTGTAACCGCTTTTTATGCCTCTGCTGATTAAATCTATTCTGATATTACTTTCTCTTTGTCAATTAAATATAGTAAGGGCTTCTATAGCAAAATTGAACAAGAAAACGGCAGATTACTAACCTGCCGCTTTTTTTAAAACCTGCTACTCAAAAGATTTATCAGCAGTTAATATAGCTGGAAGAAAATACCTAAGCCGAGAGTCTGACGGAATTGAGGATTCTTATGCTCCTCTCTCTCATATACTGTTTCAAAGAAGAGAGATGCATTTATTATCGACCAGATACGAGTTGAAAGAGTATTTTCCCACTTAACATCTACCCGTTTCCAATGATCTTCAACAAGTTCATCCTCTTCCGAGTTGAAAAGTGCCTGATAGACCTGTAATCTGCTGTTATAAAGAATATCCTGAGGAAGAAATCGCTTCATATATTCAGCAATGAATTCAATACCACCGTCGTACATCGTTTCAGCTTGCCGAACCTCTTCATTTCGATCGAGTTGTTGTCTGAAAGCAGCACCTATTCTAGCTGACAAACTGTGGTTAGGCTCGTTGATAAAATTACGTATAACACCTGCAGATTCCGTGAAGCGATGGGGATTGATGATATAGGTTTCGTCTTCATATCGTAAATCAAGGAATTGACTTTCCCAGCGAGCAGCTAAGAAAGGATCAACATAACCGTGCAGGGTAAACCTGAATAAAGATTCCAGATCGATCTTATCGGTTGATTTCTCTGGCTTACCCCAGTGCTTTTCCTCTTCTCCTGTCTCAGAATCAATTCTCGTTTTCTGTTGATGAGTCTGACCATATGATAATTTAAAGGTTGTTTTGTTGTTAAGAATCTCCGATAACTGCTTCTCTGCTATTGTAGTAGATTTAGCAGTCCAGGAAATGGTGCCCAATTCTGTTCCAGCCCAGTTATCACTGTATGAACTCTGATTAAACGATAGACTCGCATCTGAAGAGATCCTCCATGGCTCTGCCATCAGAGAGCCGGATAAAGTTATCAGAACGATTAAAACTACTGCAAATATGGATTTCATTATCTCCTCCTCTATCTTGATTATCTATAACATACTTATCCTGTCTACTTCGTCAAGAAAAATAGCTCTGAGCAAAAAATTATTGATAAGCTGACAATATCTTAGAGTAATAATCTCAGCTCAATTGTAGGAAACCCCATAATGGTAAGGATATTCAAATTCATCGAGTGGCGAAGTAATTTCTTGACAGTAACGTCAGTTTCGAATACTGAGATGATAGTTATTTTGTAACTAATAATAAGCGAGGAGTTTGTCATGGAAGATTTATTACCGAAAATTTACGAGTGGGGAGCTACTTTCGGAATCCGTATTATTGCAGCGATTGCGATAATCATTATTGGTCGTATAGTAATAAAGATAGTCAGAAATATTATAGTCAAGATAATGGGGAAACGTCTTATTGATAAAGCGATCATTTCATTCGCTGCTTCCATGATAAATGCCATCTTATGGATCTTCGTTATCATGGCCGCTCTATCACAGATCGGTATAGAGACCACATCGTTTATTGCCATTATCGGTGCTGCCGGTTTGGCAATTGGCTTTGCCCTTCAGGGAACGTTATCGAACTTTGCTGCCGGACTATTGCTAATAATCTTCAAACCCTTCAGAGTCGGCGATGCTGTTGAAGCAGCAGGTATTATGGCAGCAGTTCATAGCATAACGATGTTCACCACTACATTCAAGTCTTTTGATAATAAGACAATAATTGTTCCTAATTCTGCTATCATGAGTGGTGTCATTACCAATTATTCAACTGAAGGAAAAAGAAGAGTAGATTTCAAATTCGGTGTGAGTTACGATTCCGATATAAAGAAGGTTAAGGAGATAATCAAAGGGGTAATGGATAAACACGAAATGATCCATAAAGATCCTGAACCTTTTATCCGTTTAGGAGAACTGGCCGACAGCTCAATCAACTTCACATCTAGATGCTGGACAGATACTCCTAATTACTGGACAGTCTTCTTTGATGTTACAGAGCAGGTTAAAGAGGAATTTGACAAGAACGGAATCAACATTCCATTCCCACAGATGGATGTTCATCTACAGAAATAATCAATGAAATCAGAAAAAGTTTGACAACTAAACCGGAGAGAATTTTTCTGTCTCAGATATATTAGAATAGGAGTTACATGCGATGATTAAGAAGAAAATGTTATTGCTACAAGTAGTTAATGGAAGCAATATAGATACAAGAGGTAGGAGTCCCATCGCAAATTGACTCAATATATAAAGAGCTTAACTGAACGCCGCGGGAACTATCCTGCGGCGTTTTTTTTTGCATAGTAATCGGAGAATAGATATGATGATGAAAAAAGAGAAGAGAAAAACAAAGAAATTCGATTTCAAGTTGATAAGACTGCTGTTTCCCTATATCTGGAAAGAGAAGTGGCTCTTTATGGCAGGACTATCCATGATGGTCGCAACTTCCATACTACGCTTACTCGATCCTTTGATCATAGCGCATATCCTGGACTATATAGTTCCGGAAAAGAACGTATCGCAGCTATATCAATATGCCGGTATTTTCGTCGGAGTGATATTTACTTCCGGTATTCTGACATATTTCCAGGTTATTCTTCTCGCAAAAATGGGAATCAAGATCATCACTGGACTAAAGTTTCAGGTATTTGACCATTTTCTACAGCTACCGATAAGTTACTTTGATAATAATCCGGTCGGGGAACTGATTGCCCGAGTTGAGAGTGACTGCGAAAATGTGAGGCAGCTCTTCTCTGATCTGTCAGTTATGATTCTCGGAAATCTGCTCTTTTTTGCTGGTATGGTTGTCGTAATGTTCATGCGTCACTGGAATGTAACCCTGATACTACTTATACCGATATCGATCATAGTGGTGAGCGTTTTTTTTGTAGCTCGTTATCTGAGCAAATTTTTCAGACGAGTTAGAGAGTTGAATGCTGATATTACCGGGATTTTAACCGAGTACATCCAGGGGATATCTATAGTCCAGCTTTTCAACAGGCATGAGAAAGTAATGAAGATGCTCGACGACAAGGGTAAAGAGAAGCGTAATATAGATTCGCGGGCAATGTTCCTGGAGTATGGATTTTGGGGTATGTATGGTTTCCTTCTGGAGACTGTAATAGTAGTTCTCCTAATTTATCTGATGGTCCCTCAGATACTGGCAGGAGTTGTGACTATCGGAACCCTGATCGTCTTCATCCAGTACTCACAGCGTATCTTCTGGCCGTTGTTGATGATCTCAGAAAACATTAACCAGATTCAACGTGCTTTTGCTTCACTGAAGAGGATTTTTGGCATACTTGCCCTGAACCATGAGACGTATGGACTGCAGAAAACTGAACAGGCTTCATTCAATGATCGGATAGATTTTCGTGATGTCTGGTTCCAGTATAAGAAGGATGAATGGGTGCTGAAGGATATCAATTTCAGTATCAAGAAAGGCGAAAAAATGGCACTGGTCGGTTCTTCTGGTAGTGGTAAAACTACTACTGTCAGTCTGCTTTGCGATTTTTACCGCGTTACACGCGGTGGTATCTACATAGATGGAGTGAATCTTAATGAGATCGACACAAAGAGCTGGCGTAAGAAGATTGGATTGGTACTGCAGGACATCTATCTCTTCCCGGGCGATATAAAAGAGAATATTCGTATCTACAATGACGATATCTCTGAGTCATCAATAGAAGAAGCGCTCCAGCTTGTTGAGGCAAAGGATTTTCTCAACCGACAGGAGTTGGGACTCAATGCTGAAATCCAGGAGCGAGGACAGAATATATCTGTCGGAGAGAAACAGTTGCTCAGTTTTGCTAGGGCTATTGTTTTTTCTCCTGAATTAGTCATTCTCGATGAGGCTACAGCTTCGATAGATATTCGAACCGAAGCGAGAATACAGCAGGCAATAGAGACTGTTCTGCACGATAAGACAGCACTGATAGTCGCTCATCGTTTGTCTTCGGTCATTAATGCAGACAAGATACTACTCTTTCAGAATGGAAGAATAATAGATCAGGGAACCCATAATGAGTTACTCAAGAGTTCACCCGAGTACAAAAAGCTGGTAGAGCTACAATTTCTGCATCAAGAAGAAGCAGGTTGAGCAATTAATTTTATTCCAAGCAATAGAGTGAAAGAAAGATTATTTAACCCAGAAGTTACGAACTATATAAGAGGCGAAAAGATGTCTAAGCATATCAAATGGTTAGCAAGGGAATGGAAACAGCATCCGTTCTTCATAGTCCTGTTGTTGTTTCTGACATTACTCTCAGCAGCTGTGACGGTTATTTATCCCTATGTAATCAAGCAATTACTTGATACACTGCAGAGCAGTCTGGCCGACCCGGTCGAAGTGACCGGGATATCACCAGAGATGCAACGAATCATCTGGATCTTCGTTATCATCGGTCTGGTAAGGCTGCTGGCAGCTACCTACCCAGGTTTTCGAGCTTTGATGAACCTGACATTCGAGTATGCTTTGCGTAATAAATATTTCTCCTACATCCTGAAGAAGGACTACAAATTCTTCAACAAATTCAGAACTGGAGACCTGGTAACAAGATTAACCAGCGACATAACCGACTGGCCCAAGATAGCCTGGTTTATGTGTTCGGGGATATTCAGAGCAGTAGAGTCTTTCAGCAAGATACTTTTCTGTGTGATTGCCATGTTTCTTCTGAATCCACAACTGACTCTGCTGACTCTCGCTCCTCTGCCTGTAATGATGCTTATCTTCTACTTTACGTCCAACAAACTCCACAGTTCTTTTAAGAGCAATCAGGAGGCTGTCAGTGAGATAAACAACCAGTTGGAGATGAGCTTTTCGGGAATAAAGATTATCAAAGCCTTTGTCTGTGAAGATAAATATAAACGGTTTTTCGATAACGCACTGGGTAAGAGGTATGATACAGAAATGAGGCTCGTCACTCTCAATACGCGACTCAGAATGATCTATGAATACATAGATTACTTCGGTCAGATTGCAGTGATCGTGTTTGGCGGGATTATGGTCGTTCGTCACCAGATAACGATAGGAACATTCTTTGCCTTTTATACCTATCTGGCAATGATCATCTTCCCTATCCTTGATTTACCACAGCTGTTCGTTTCCGGTAAACAGGCATTTGTCAATATAGACCGACTGGAAGAGATAAAAGAATTTCCTGAACCACTGGAGCTTGCAACCGACGAGAAGATTATCGACCGAGTCGAATCGATAACCTTTGAGAATGTCTGCTTCTCTTATGTGCAACAGGAATTGAATATTCTGAACAACGTCTCCTTTCATATCAACCGGGGAGAACGGGTAATCATAATCGGCCCGGTAGGTTCGGGAAAGAGTACGATCCTGGGGCTTCTCACAGGTTTTCTCAAACCTCAGAACGGCAACATTAAGATTAACAGTATCCCGCTCGAAGAGATAGATTTACCCCGGTTCAGGGATAAGATCGGTTATGTTCCACAGGAGCCTATCCTCTTTTCAGGCAGCATCAAAGATAACGTTCATTTCGGCAGAGAGAGTGTTTCTGAAGAATTCTATCGTTCAGTCTTAGATATCGTTCAGATGGATAAAGAGATCGAGAGCTTCACCGAGCGGGATAACACTCTGGTAGGCCAGAGGGGATTGACCCTTTCCGGTGGCCAGAAACAGCGACTTGCTATCGCCAGAGCCCTGATCAGAGAACCGGAGATACTGATCTTTGATGACATAACTGCAAGCCTTGATGCCGATAATGAAGAGAACCTATGGAACGATATATCAAACAGGTTTGGTGATATAACCTGCTTTATCGTTTCTCATCGACTCTCTACCCTCAGATATGTCGATAATGTCATCTTTCTTGACAGCGGCTATCTGATTGCCAAAGGTGATCATAAACAGATAATGCAGGAGTATCCAGAGTATCATAGTTTCATTCAGGAGCATTATCAGGCAAAATAGAACTCTTTTTTCCCTCTCGGTTCAACCGGGAGAAAAAGAGCCATCAGAGATTGCTCTGATAGAATAGATAATATTCTTTTCGGGAGTTGTATTAATGAAGATACGATGTGAAAAACTGGAAGCTGCATACGGCAAGAACACCGTGTTGAGTGACTTCGATGTAAGTTTTCCTGCCGATTCAGTAAATACCGTTATAGGTCCTTCCGGGAGCGGCAAATCAACCCTTCTCAGGTTGATTGCCGCACTGGAAAATCCACGTGATGGCAGTATTTATTATGATGACCGACCTCACACCGAGCTCCATCCGAGAGAGATAAGGGATAAGGTTGGAATGATCTTTCAGAAACCTACTCTCTTTGAAGGAACGGTCTACGACAATCTCAATTTTGGTTTAAAAATACGTAAGAAAATGTTGGAACCGGAAGAGATTACGAAAGTCCTCAAGAATGTCGATATTCCGTTAGAATATCTTGATAAGACTGGCGATGAACTCTCTATTGGGGAACAACAGCGTATTTGTATCATTCGCTCGCTGCTTCTCGACCCTGAAGCTATACTGTTAGACGAACCGGTCTCTGCTCTCGACCCTCAACGAGCCAATCGAGTACTCAAACTCATTAGAAGTCTAAAAACAGATTATAAAAAAACAGTCATTATGGTCAGCCATAATATGAATGATGCTTTGAAGATTTCCGACAGGATATTCTTTATCTGGCAAGGTAATATTCTCCTGGAGGGTAGTCCCGAAACAATCAAAGAGAGCGATAATGAAGTGCTCAGAAAATTCATGGCAGGTGAATATGAGTGATTATATTGTTATTTCCAATACATCGGTATTGATCTCGCTTGGGTTGATGCTGATTGTAGCCATCATCGGGTTGATAAACAAGCTTGGCATCACCAGAAGTGTAATTATCGGAACGATAAGGTCATTTGCCCAGTTAACTATTATGGGTTATATACTCGGCTGGATCTTCGATATGCAACGCTGGTACTTCACCGTACTGATGTTGATCATCATGATCGCATTTGCCACTTACGACAGTTACAAGCGGATAGATTTCCGCCCCGGTAAGACTTTTTTCTGCTGCCTTTCTGCCATGCTTGTCGGAAATGCTCTGCCACTCGCCTTCATGTTCTATATGGTTTTGCAAATCACACCCTGGTATGATCCCCAGTATGTCATACCGATCAGTGCAATGGTTATCTCCAATACGATGACTGCCATCTCCATCTGCCTTAATACCTTCGGTAGTGAACTCAGATTACGCCGTTACGAGGTCGAAGCTAAACTATCTCTGGGTGCATCGAAAAGCTTGGCCCTGGAAGCTATAAGAAAGAGTGCAATGAAGGCCGGTCTGATTCCAACTATCAATGCCCTGATGGTACTCGGGATAGTGAAGCTGCCAGGTATGATGACCGGTCAGATCCTCGGTGGTGTAGCCCCCATCGAATCGGTAAAATATCAGTTATTGATCATGTATATGATCTCATCGGCAGCGGCGATCTCCCTCTTCCTACTCGTATATCTCGTAGAAAGAGGGGTCTTCAACCATAGAGATCAAATCCGCTACGAGCTATTGAAATAGCTCCCTTAGATCAGTTTTTATCTAATGATACAGGGTCGTCTTGATCAAGCCCGTGCCTTGGAGAATACTTCCCTTCAGGCACGTTCTGGAAGATCGATTCATTGATATCCCGGGCAATCGGTATATAATCGGTTACCGCAGTAGTAACCGCCGTTTCTACCAGAGCAACAGCCAGACCGAGCAAACCTCCCCCTTCTGATTTCCTTGTAGTATCGACGGTCTTCTCTCCGGAGTATTTCCAGAGTTCTTCTCCGGTATGGGTAGAAACCAGCTTATAGCTCAACCCGACAGTCACATCCCCACCTATTACGTAATAGCTTGTATCCCAGCTGAATATCTCCGTAAAGAGCAGGGCATCGACATCGAACAACTCTTTGAATCTCGGGTAGAGTTCAGGAGCGATGATTTCGGTATCATACAATCCTTCTATCTTCAATACTTCGTTGGTAACCATAATAGGTAGAAGATTGTGACCGGTACTCCCCAAAGGTTCTGTAATCGTGCAGAGTACGTACTCCTTCGCTACAGGAGAGGTAGTCTTATTTACCGGCGGCAGGGCAAGGATTGTCACCGGCCTTTCTTCATACATTCTGGGATATACCTGCCCTTTTGTCAATCCCTGAGAGCAGCCTGACATGGCCAGTAACCCCAATGCCCCGAGTATGAGCAGGATTATTATTCTATGTATCCTCTTATTCTCCATCTTGCACCTCACTTCCCCCAAAGAGATTAACATTCACAAAATCAACAAATTTAGCCGCTTCGGGATAGACCCCAACCTCCAGGTCCAGATATTCACTGATATCGGCTTCCGGGTTGTGCAGTCGTGTCATAAAAGCCAGTTCGGTATAAATACCGGGAGGTACCCTTAACCCTCTACGGTTGGAGACTGAAACTATCTTCTCTAATGTTTCGATATGTTTCTCCAGGGTTTGTGGAGTTGCATTTTTAAGATATGCATATTGAGTCTGGGAATAGTTATCCCAGTAATACCCGTTTTTCAGATTCTGAGAGCAACCGGTAAGGGAAATTAACATCAAGGGAACGATTAGGATAAGTCTCATATTCATGGTATGGCCACCTGGGTTATTTTACCCCTTTCCAACAATACGGTTTGCTTCAAGACCAGCCTTCCGTCCCTTTGCACTGTAACCTGATGATAACCGGGCTCATATTGAAAATGGTTCTTGCTCAAGTTCTTGCGATACCTCTCTATATCAAGTGCTACATCATCAACAGTTATAGTTACATTACTGGCATCTCCCAAAAACTGCAGATAAGCGTACTTCTCGGTTAAGACGACACCCTCTCTGTGTGAACAGGCCACTGTGAGAAAAACTACAGCAACTATCAAGCTTATTAATGCTATCTTTTTCATAAAATCCCTCTCTTACAGTTCATATTCCGTAACGAAATAGTTGGTTAGATCACCGGGATCGATTTCCCCCTCAATAAGTTCACAATAGGATATTTCGCTCAAAACATCGTCACCGGTCATTTGCATAACCCTTATCTTTGCTACACCGGTACCCGGTAATTCGATCGGTAATTTCGTCTGAGGGTTGATAACCGTCTCACCCCTCTTCTTGACAGTGAAGACATCACCAACCTCAATCCCCTGCGATTTCCCACCGGCTATCAGCCATACACCATCCTGTTCAGAAAGCAGATATGACCTCCAGGGGTTATTAAGCAAATTGTTCGCAATATTCACAACCAGCTTGCTGACGGCTGCATCTATCGCTTTATCGTTCAGGGTGGAATCATATCCGGCTTGAGAACCTGCACCCAACACAGTACCAGCTTCACTGAACGCTTCACCTTCGCCGGTCTCTCCATAAAGTATCTGACCGGTTTTGACATCGACCAGTCTGACATTGACCTTGGCATAGGCTGTCTGCTTCTGAGTACGGCTGAAAAGCCCGACCTTACCAGTCGTTCTTCTACCGAAATCTGTAATAGAACCGATGATCAAATAGTCAGCCGGAACCTGACCCATAGTACTCTGGTCAAAGTTCTTCTCCCTCTCCAGAAATTCCAGATCTGACCTCTCCAGCAGGATGAATTTTCCCGATTGTGTCAGTTTTGTGCTCAAAATATCCATTGCCTGCTTACCAACATCATAAGTGTTGGCCAGATACAACCCCTTGCCGTAGTTGGTTTCATTACTGAACCTGGCAATTGCCACCACACGTTTCAATGTTCTCGCCTGGCTATCGGCCAGTGTCGGACTCACTAATGCCGTATCCGAGGAAACGGTTACAACATTAGGTTGAGGGACAGTAGCACATCCCATAAGAACAAGCAACATTACCAGACAGAGACTTATCACACGTATTCCCATAGTATTCTCCTATTACTTTTTGATTTGGCGACTCTTCGGTATTATAGAAAGTTAACACCTCTGAAGTCATAGAATTGCTTTGCATAATCAACTCTTATAATAATAAGGTTAATTTGTCAAGCACTAATTATGTTTAGTGATATATTTTTAAATCTGGGGTATAGGCTGTTTACCTGTGATGTTACTTAAAGATATAGAAAAAGGAGCAGTTAGCTCAACTGCTCCGTTCTTTGTAGATTTCTTTGTTTTTTACTGCTGGCAGGTTTCTTTATAGCCGGTATTACTCATTTACAGGCCTCTGCGAATCCCTTCCCGAAACTGATACACTCTGCAAGGCTCTTTTCATCAGGATTCCAGAGTGCTTTGATACCATCATTAACAACTTCGAATCCAGCAGTCTTCAACCCTTCGGTGATCATCTTGACCGATTCGCCGCTCCAGCCATAGGTTCCAAAAGCTGCTGCTTTCTTCTTCTTGAATCCGAGACCCCGGATCTCTTCCTGTAGTCCGGCAATGGCGGAGAGAATTCCTCTGTTTATCGTGGGTGAACCAATAAGTATTCCCTTAGACTTGAAGATCTCGGTAACGATATCGTTCTTATCGGATAGAGAGACATTGTAGAGTTTGACCGTAACGTCCTTATCAGCCTGTTTAATTCCTTTTGCGATATGTTCTGCCATCCTTTTCGTTCCGTCCCACATTGTATCGTAGATGAGAGTGATCTGGTTCTCTGCATAATTATCAGCCCACTCCATATACTTTTCGACGATCTGGATCGGATTATCGCGCCAGATAACTCCATGACTGGTACAGATGATATCGAGTGGCAGATTGAGTGAGACGAACTCCTCTATCTTCTTTTTGACCAGAGGACTGAAAGGTGTCAGGATATTAGCATAATATTTTATCGCTTCCTGAAAGAGTTCACACTGGTCAACCTTATCATTGAAGAGATACTCATTAGCATAGTGCTGGCCGAAGGCATCATTACTGAAAAGAACATTATCTCCGGTCAGATAGACGAACATACTGTCAGGCCAGTGGAGCATCGGAGCTTCGATGAAAACCAACTCCTTCGACCCGAGACTCAGTTTCATTCCTGTTTTTATCGGTTTAAAGTTCCAGTCTTTATGATAATGCCCTTTGAGTGATTTAATCCCGTTTTCTGTGCAGTAGATCGGTTTATCAGGAATACGCTCCATCAGTTCTGGCAGTGCACCGCTATGATCGATCTCGGCATGATTGGCGATGATATAATCGATCTTATTGAGATCGATTTCACTGGCTAGATTTTCAACGAACTCTTTACTGAATGGTTTCCAGACAGTATCGATCAAGGCAATCTTATCCTCTTTGATGAGGTAAGAGTTATAACTAGAACCACGGTGGGTGGAATACTCATAACCGTGGAAAGTCCTCAGTTCCCAATCGGTTTTACCAACCCAGTAGATATTATTCTTAATCTTTTTCTTCATGGTAATCTCCTTTCCTCTGTTTACAGGTTAATCTTCTAAATTATCCCAGATTACGACATTAACTCCACTACTAAATCGATCTTAGAGATCAATGCTTTCTACCGAACTTAACTCCCCTGCATCATAGCTTTGATATCAGAGTCCGGATTATCAATCGGTTTGATATCGAAGTTTTCTACAAGGAAAGTAGCAATATTAGGGGAGAGGAATGCTGGCAGGGTCGGACCCAATCTGATATTCTTAAAACCGAGATACAGAAGGGCCAGGAGAACAAGCACGGCTTTCTGTTCATACCAGGCGATATCGAGAGAGATCGGGAGCTTGTTTAAATCGTCGAGGTCGAGAGTCTCCTTAAGCTTGAGAGCGAGAACTGCCAGGGAATACGAATCATTGCACTGTCCGGCATCAAGTACTCTGGGAAAATCTCCTATCTTGCCCAATGGGAGTTTGTTATAACGATACTTGGCACATCCGGCGGTAAGGATGATCGTATCTTCAGGTAGGTTATCGGCAAGTTCAGTATAGTATTTACGGCTCGGCATTCGACCATCACAACCTGCCATAACGACAAATCTCTTTATCAAACCCTGACTGACGGCATCAATTATCTTATCTTTATTAGCCAGAAGAGTATCTTTACCAAACCCGGTATATACACTACCTTCTTCTAACTGCTCGGGTGGAGCACTCATTTTAGCCAGCTCGATCAGCGTGGAGAAATCCTTCATCTCTCCCTCTTTTCGGTCTGGGATATGTTCACAACCAGGAAAACCGGCTACACCGGTAGTGAAGATTCGCGATTTATACGATTCGCGGGGTGGCACGATACAGTTGGTTGTCATGAGAACAGGACCATTAAATGCCTCAAATTCCCTGGGTTGCTCCCACCAGGAACCACCATAATTACCAACAAAATTTGTATACTTTTTAAAATAGGGATATCCGTGAGCAGGCAACATTTCTCCGTGTGTATAAACATCAACTCCGCTATCTTTCGTCTGCTCGAGCAGATCTGCCAGATCACGAAGGTCGTGACCACTGATAAGGATTCCCGGATTCCTGCCAACACCTATGTTGACCTCAGTTGGCTCAGTCTTACCGTAGGTTCCTGTATTAGCTTCGTCGAGCAATGACATTATCTGAACACCCTTCTCACCACATTCCAGGACGAGGTTAACCATTGTATCTTTATCACGGTTTTCTTTGAGAGTAGTCGCCAGAGCCTTGAACATGAATCTCTCCACTTCCGAGCTTCTTTTACCCAGGACCATTGCATGTTCGGCATATGCCGCCATCCCCTTCAGGCCGTAGATCAAGAGCTCGCTTAGAGAACGGATATCTTCAGATTTCGTCGATAGAACTCCAACCTCTCCGGCCTTCTGGAGTATCTCCTCGTCGGTCGGGATCTTAGTTACTCTCTCTGGGTCTATCTGCTTTATAAGGTTCCGTTTCTCGTCATAAACAATCCGTATCATTTTCTTCAGGCTCTGATTATCAAAATTCGTATTGGTTATGGTATAAAAGAGCCCTTTTATAACCAATTCTCCCGCTCTGTCAGTTGAGATTCCCTTCTTATCCGCCTCTAGGGCTGTTTCTGATAGTTTCTTACTGACATAGATCAGTAAATCCTGTAATTCTGCAGTTTCCGGCTTCTTTCCGCAAACTCCAGACTTCTCACAACCCTTATTGTTAAGAGCTTCCTGACATTGATAACAGAACATCATTAATTACCTCCATTACTTGGTTTTTTGTCGTATAGTATCATATTAGCTAAATTTATACAGATCTCCTCCCCCATCACGGTCAGGGGGTAGGCATAGTTGGAATTTCGCCAGTTAAGAGCTGTTGTTCTTATTGCCCCAATGATAATTATTATCAGAGCGTCCAGATCTGTCCCCTTCCTCAGATTCGTTTCCTTGATCGCTTCAAGCAGCTTTTTTAGGAAATGAAACCTCTTGTCGGTAACCCGATAGAAATGATGTTTGACATTTTCGTTTAATCTGATGTATTCATCGGCAAAGAGAACAGCCAGAATATCGGGGTGCTTTTCAATATACTGAAAGTGCATCATGATGAAGGTACAGAACTTCTCTTCTATATTATTGATATTATGGATAATCGATTCCAGTTCGTTCCAGAGCTCATCCATTCTTGATATGATGCTGATGATGATCTCATCCTTACTTGCAAAATGTCGATACAGGGCTGGTTCACTTATCCCGATCTCTCGGGAAAGTCTGCGGGTCGTAAAGGCAGCATAACCCTCCCGGTTGATTATCTTCATCGCTTCATCAACAATCTGCTTCCGTCGTTCTTCCTGCGGCATTCTCTTCTGTTTCATAACCTTCGTTCCTGATAGATCAGATGATCTCTCCATCAACAGAGATGGTATATTCTTTAAGAATGATATTCTTACCCGATTCCTTAATTGCCCGTTCAGCCAGAAGAACAATCCCTGTGCAACAGGGAACTTCCATATGAACAACGGTTACAGATTTGATATCATGATTTTTAAAGATCGCTACCAGCTTCGCAAGATAATCTTCCATCCCCAGATCAAGCTTGGGACAGAGTGTGATCGCTATCTTACCTTTGATGAACCTATGGTGAAAATTGGCGTAGGCAAAGGGGGTACAATCGGCCGCCAGTAAGATGTCGGCATTGTCAAGATAGCGGGCTTGAGAATTGATTAGATGCAACTGCACAGGCCACTGTCTAAGTTCTGATTTAAGCTTTACCCCTGATACAGACTCCCCGGCAGTTTCACGAGATATGGCTCGTGTATGAGACCCGGGACAGCCACAAGCCATCTTTCCCACCTTCTCTGATATCTCAGGAACAGGAAGATTCTTCTTCTTCAAAACCGCTACCGCCTGTTCAAATAGTTCGTGCTCTCCATGGTCGAGCAGATGTTCCAGATGAGCTTTGATCGTGTTCGGACCGGCTTTGATTATATTCTCCATGACAACCTCTTCATTATAAGGTTCGGCCTCTCGCTCAACTACCTGCATTGCACCTTCAGGACAGGCACCAACACAAGCTCCCAGACCATCACAAAACAAATCACTGATAAGTCGAGCCTTACCATCTATTACCTGTAAAGCTCCCTCCGGACAGTCAGGAATACAGAGCCCGCATCCTGTACACTTCTCTTCATTGATCTCGATAATCTTTCTAATCATTTCTCACTCCTTACTAACCATCTAAGTTATCATATACTAACCAATCTAATACTTTTCTGGTTCAGGGCAAAATATTTGTGATACTTTTTTCTACTAAATAATATTGTCGTATTTGAATCGGCTTTCAGCACTACTCTCATCCCCTGGTCTAAGTATCAAATTGTTATTGACAGCTTCGTTGCTGGCTAGAATCTGTAAGAAATATGAGTCAGGGAGATAGACATTCCATGAGATTAAAAAAAATAATCATCATTATTGTTATCAGCCTTACGATTTTTGGTTTCCTCAACGCAACACCATATCAAAAGGGAGAACGTCCTTTGATAGACCTTACTTGCCTTGATGAATCCGCTTACCATACCGGATATATAAGAATAAAGTTGAACCCTGAATTTGCTGTTCAATCCAGTCATTCAGCCATAGCAGAAGACAATGATGACATAGTCAGATTAGGAATAGCCGCCATTGATGAGTTGAATAAAAACTATGGAGTAAGAGAGATACGCTGGTTATACAATACGGAATTGCTGGATGAGAAGTATGAAGCAAGACGCCGGGCCTGGGGTTTTCATCTCTGGTATGAGCTATATTTCTCCGAAGAGGTATCTATTCCGGAGGTTGTTTCAGCTTATGAACAACTTCCGGAGATAATTGTAGCAGAACCAGAATATAAGAAAGAACTGCTCGGGACAGATTTAAGGAGAATCGAAACGAACAACTCTTCTCGCTGGACTCCGAATGATCCCCAGTTTACCAGCCAGTGGAACCTAAATAACACCGGCCAATCCGGAGGAACTCCAGGATCCGATCTATCCATGGTCAACGGCTGGAATATCGAAAAAGGTCATTCTGAAGTTATAGTAGCTGTTCTCGACGAGGGTATAGATTACGATCATGTAGATCTGGTCTCTAATATGTGGCCTTACATCGGTTATAACTATCACAGCAATAGCATGACTGTTACTCCTGGAGACCATGGAACTTTCGTAGCAGGAATAATAGCAGCTGCAACAAACAACAGCACCGGTATAGCCGGTATAGCGGGAGGTTCTGGCAGTTCAGACGGTGTTAGGCTTATGAGTGCTCAGATCGTTAGTGATAATAATTTCAATAACATACATCTGGCAATGATGGGTGCAGCAGATCTCGGGGCAGCAATAGCACAAAACAGCTGGACTTACACTCCAGCAGGTGTTTACGAGCAAATAGTTCTCGATGCTATTGATTATTTCAACGCTAACGGTGGTGGAGATGTAATGGATGGCGGAGTTGTGATCTTTGCTGCTGGAAACAGCAATTCTTCTGGTGACTGGTATCCTGCCTGTTATTCCGGGTCTTATGCAGTCGCAGCAACCAATAATCAGGATCAGAAAGCCTACTATTCAAATTTCGCCAGCTGGGTAGATATCTCGGCACCAGGAGGTGAAACCGACTTCATCTCCTCCAGGGGAATACGGAGTACGGTAATGAATAACGGGTATGAATATGCTCAGGGAACTTCTGTTGCCTGTCCGCACGCCTCTGCTGTTGCTGCTCTGGTAATCTCGTTAGCATATCGTTATGACGTCATACTCGAAAATGACACGGTTCTCGACATTCTGAGTGATAGTGCCGACGATCATTATGCCGTTAATCCCGATTATGTGGGACTGCTGGGAAGCGGAAGGCTCAATGCATACGAAGCGCTTCTCTTAACTCAGACCCACCTCGGGAATGTAATGAATCCTGCTCTATTCACAGCCACAACTGCCGGATTGACCGAGATAAGCCTGGAGTGGGAGCAGAACAGTAACAATGATAATGTAATGATCCTCTGGTCAGAAGATGATCTTCTCGGTTCTCCGGTTTCCGGCACCTCCTATGCTGTCGGAGAAGAGCTACCGGGTGGGGGAACTGTTCTCTATGCCGGTAGTGCCAGTTCTTTCAACCACACAGGGCTGCAGGAGAACACTATATACTATTACAAGGCCTTCTCTTATACAGCGGGTTATGATTATTCGCTCGGCAGAAGAGCAGTTGGAAGAACAGATTATACATCATTAGTTCTCCCGTTTGGGGAATATTTCAACGAGTCGTTCGATATTCCCGATCTCTGGCAGATTATCGACCATAATGGGATGGGACAGGCCTGGGAATTCGGCTTTATACCCTACAGCGGCCTGATTGGAACTACCAGTAATTATGCTTATATCAACAGCAATGATTACGGCGCCGGCAATGCTCAGAACACGGACCTGATAACACCAAGAATTGATCTGACCGATTGTCTCGAACCTGTAGTCTCCTTCACTCATTACTTCAGAAGAGGTTCAGGCAATGCTACCGGGACTCTCTCTTACAGTATCGATGATGGGCTTAACTGGGTTATAATGGAGAACTGGTCTGAAACAACAGCTAACCCGGCATATTGTTACTTCACAGTTCCACAAATCGCCGGCTATTCTGAAGTCAGATTCAGATGGAACTATACAGCAGAGCATGATAGAAACTGGTGTATTGATGATGTTATCGTTGCCGATGCTACTTCTGCCGGAACGATCGAGGGAACAGTTACCCTTATGGGAGATTATGGTAATGTAACTGATGTTGAGATCTCTGCCTCTGGCTTTACCACTAATCCCGATAACAATGGCAACTATTCTCTACAACTCATTCCGGGGCTTTATGCAGCCAGAGCCTCTCTGGAGTATTATGAGACCCTGACTCTAGAAGAGGTGTTAGTAGAACCGAATTCTACCACCAGCGGAGTCGATTTCGAACTGCAGTTCATCTCCCCTCCTGCACCTGAATACCTTAATGCTACACCTCAGAACAACTATGAATCGATCTATCTCGTCTGGTATCTTTCTCCCGATCTCTCTGAGACTCGAGAAGCCGGTTTTCACCTAACCCCTGATTCGAGGAGATTGGATATCCTGCGAAACTTCGAGTTTCTCGGCTTCAATGTCTACAGGAATGAACAGATGATCAACGATGAACTGCTTACTCAGACCAACTTTACAGACAATGATATCGTACCAGGTTCTACTTATAATTATTATGTAACCGCCCTTTACGATATAGCAGAATCAGACCCTTCCGAATCGGTAATGATAATCGTTCCGCCGAAGGTCTCTACTCCGGTCTTTTCACCCGAAGCAGGAAGCTATGAAGAGCAGATTCTGGTCACAATTAGCAGCGATACCGACGAGACAAATATCTATTATACCCTTAACGGAAGTGACCCTACACAGAGTTCTTATCTCTATAGTGAACCGATTCTGCTTAACCAGGATACTACTCTGAAAGCCAGAGGTTATAAAACTGATTGGCTGCCAAGTGATATAGCTATCGGAGATTATGAGATAGTGAGCAGTATCGAAGATCCTTTGGAACCCCTGGTAACTAAGCTGCATAATGCCATACCTAACCCCTTCAATCCCGACACGACGATCAAATTCTCCCTTGCTGAAGAAAGCAGGGTAAACCTGGTAATCTATAATATCACCGGTCAGAAGGTTCAGAACCTGATTGCTGACGATCTCTTTTTACCTGGCTATCATCAGATTTACTGGAACGGAAAGGATGCAACAGGCGAGAATTGTTCTTCGGGTGTTTACTTTTATCTCCTGCAAACAGATAACGGATATCGTCAGATCAAGAAGATGACTCTCCTGAAATAAGGAGAACAGCCAGTATAATAAACAACGAAGCACCTGACTCTTAATGGTGAAGAGTTAGGGTCAACACCTGTTTATCATTTGGGAGTCCACGAGTCGGATACGGCCGACTCCCGGGCTCCCTGTTATTTTACTGATACTACCCCTTCAGTTCTTTTTCTGCCTGATCATTCCAACCACAAGGAAAAAACTTTACACCGGTAAGATGATCGTAGAAGGTGTAAGTCAAAAGTAAGGAATGAGGTCAGGAAATGGCAGAAAAGAAATATCTGTTGCTATTGGCCTTCATTATTGCTCTACAGGTAACGCTGAGTGGAACAGTAATGGAGGAATATGAATACACGCTCGTGGATTCACTACTGGAACGAGCTGGATTAGAGGCAAATTCACTTGATTTTACCAAAGATTGGTCACTATCTACCGAATTCAAGATCACCCGTATTGTCGATATTATCAACCGGCCGATGGAGTTTCCCCGTTTTATCGATACCCTGAGGGTGGTGATGGATAAAGGTGATCCGGCAACAATGCTGTCGGAGATTGGCCGGACTATCTTTTCTTATGACGAACAGGTCCTGACTGGAGAACTCGAAACAGTCGAATCAGTAGAGTTTTTCGCGGAGTATTTCGAGCGTAATATCAGGAGAGAGAACGATCTTTTTGATTATGTCGAGATGCTGTTTCTAACGACAGAAAAGTATCGTAGCCAGGCCTTTACACGTTTATCAGAAAAAGATAAAGAGATTGTTACGCACCTCTCCTATACGATGTGGTCAGATGAGGGTGATGATGAGAAGTATGAAGAGTTCTATCCTGAACTGGCTGATTCGGAATTCGACGATCTTTCACTCAATGAGATAAAGGATATCATCGAAAAAATTGATTGGGTAATGCTTCTCAGAGCCGGTAAGGTTTTCTTTTCCGGTTCGGAAGTGCTTCGTAACAACCTGAACCGGTTCGAGTTCAGTAATAAATCACCGATCAGAAAGACAACGAAATGGGGTGAGTTTATCATTGGAACGAGGGGTGACGATGTTTATCACGAACGGTTTGCCCTGATGATAGAACCGGGTGGTGACGATATCTATTACGGTAATCTCTTTACTGATTTCAAGAGCTCTTACTACCTGGTAATCGACATGGAGGGTGACGACATCTGGAATAACCATTCGGTAGGAGGGCTTAACCGGGTACTTGGTGGTATTGGTATATCGATTGATGAGGCCGGTAATGACCTCTATTTTGGAGATGATCTGGCTTTCTCTAGCTTTGCTGGTATTCAGTATCATTGCGACAGGAAAGGTGACGACACCTATCGGCTCGGCCGTTATACACTCGGTGCAGCATCTTTCGGAATCTCTCTCAATATAAACGGAGAGGGAGATGACATTTATCACACTGCCGGCTATAGTCAGGGCTTCGGGGGTACCCTCGGGGCTGGTATTCTGATCGACATGGCTGGTAATGATCTCTATTATGCCGGTGCCAGGTATTGGCATAAACCACTCAGGCCTGACGACTTTCGTTCGATGGCTCAGGGTTTCGGTTTTGGTATCCGTCCCGACTGGGGTGGCGGTATAGGAGTACTCTATGATGCAGGTGGGAACGACAGCTTCGAAGGTGGTATCTATGCCCAGGGAGTCGGCTACTGGTATGCTCTCGGTATTCTCATCTCCGGCGGCGGCAACGATACTTTCAATGCCGTGCAGTATGCCCAGGGAAGCGGAATCCACCTGGCAGGCGGTTTTCTCTACAATGAAGAGGGTGATGATTCTTACTATTCGAGATTTGGTCCCGGCCAGGGAGCTGGACACGATTATGCTGTAGGTTTCCTGATCGACAGGTCAGGAGACGACCATTATTCTATAGATGGCGGTAATGGGCTCGGCCTTACTAATTCGGTTGGTATATTTCTCGATGTAGAGGGCGACGACCGTTATGAACGGAACCGGGATATCAATTACGGGTATGCCAATCAATCGAGAGAGAGTGGCGGTATCGGGATATTCCTGGACACAGGCGGCACCGATCTCTATCCAGACGCGATATGGCAGAATGATAGTTTCTGGGTCAGGGGCCTTTACGGAATCGGCCTTGATACTGAGATATTAGAATTTGAAGAAGAGATAGAAGAAGAGGAGGAGACCAGCGTCGAAGATATCTCCTTCATTGACGAACTGACGGATGTGGAAGAGATCTTTGCCATAGCTGCCGAGTGGGAAGTGGGAAGTAGTGTCGACAGAGTAAGGAAAGCACGAGCTCGAATTTTAGAGTTCGAAAAGGAAGCTGCCGAACATATCCTGGACAAAAAGTTCGATACGAAGAGTGGTCTGGAATATCGTGCCATTTTCGAATTTGCCCGTAGCTCGGAACTTTTTCAGGATCGTCTCGCATACGTTCTGACAGACGAGGATTCGCTTAAGGTCAAAAACGCTATCAATCTGATCGGTGACCTGCAGAATCGAGACTACCTTGATGATCTTTCCAGCTTTCTGAGAGAGGGGAAATATCTGACTACTACGATTGCCGCACTGGGAAGATTCTCTGACGACGAAGCGGCGGCCCTGATCGTTCCTTACATCGATTCTCCTTCGGAACATATCAGGTTTGTTGTCGCCAGAAGTTTATTTAGTATTGACAGTGAGTTAAGCAGACGATATCTATTTGACATGAGGAACGATCCATCTTTTCTCGTAAGGACTACTGTCAGAATAGCCTTCCCCTCTCTGGCAGATTAGGGTTCTCTACAGAATTGAAAATTGATATAGAGAATGAAGCAAGAGAGAGTATAGAGCGATTATGTTCTCAACAGGAAAGGATTGAGAACGAGGAGGAGTTTTGAGTAAGCTGAGAGATTTAAATACCCCGATATTCTGGGCTGAAGGGCATCCTGGTAAGCTGGACCGGGAAAGCTGGCAGGTCGAGATTAAGGGAACCTGTGAAAAACCTGTGAAGCTAAGCTGGCCAGAGATAATTAAACTACCGAAAACGGTCGTCGAAGGGAGATTGACAAGTGTTACCCGATTTTCGGTTTTCGGACACTGGGGTGGTGTCAGGCTTTCCGATATTGCCAAAATGGCAGGCATAAAACCGGGAACTGGCTTTGTCCGGTTCTGGTCTGTCGACAAAAAATATGATACCTCGATACCACTCGACATTGCCATGCAGGAGAAGACCCTCCTCGCGTACGAGTTCGACGGAGAACTGCTCGATGAGGATTATGGCGGTCCCGTCAGAATCTTCTGCCCCTATCTATGGGGTTATAAATCGGCCAAGAGTGTTGTCGAAATCATCTTTTGTAAGGATTATGTCTCCGGCTACTGGGAAAACAGAGGTTATACTGATGAAGCCCTGATAACAGCCGGTGATGTCAGAGATATGAACAGTGGCGGACAAATACGACCGATTCCTGATGGTGAGGTTAAAAAGTTTCTGGATGAATAAGCCGAACATCTCAATCATAGCGGCCGTATCTGAAAATGGAGTGATTGGAGAGGATAACCGTATGCCCTGGCACCTCCCTTCTGACCTGGATTATTTCAAATCAATAACCTGGGGTAATCTGGTGATAATGGGCCGGCGAACTTACGAATCGATTGGCAAGCCTCTACCAGGTCGAGTCAATATCGTCTTCTCGAGTAACGAGTTAGAGGATGATGTCTGGTCTGTGAAGAATGTCGAAGAATTTCAAATGCTCTGGCAGGAGAAAACTCGTGAAGGCTCCTGGAAAGATAAAGAACTGTTTGTAATCGGTGGTGCTGAACTCTTCCGGCTCTTCCTTCCTCTGGCTCGGAAGCTCTATATAACGAGAATACATGCAGATTTTCCCGGTGATACACACTTCCCGGAAATCGACAGACAAAAGTGGCAACTCGTTTCGACCCGAAAGGGAATCAGAGACGAAGAGAACCGATATGAACACGATTTTCTTATCTATGTGAAGAGAAGGGAGAAATGACTTCTATTACCAGACAGCTATCATCTATGTTGATCTTAAGTCTGTTAGTTTTATCTCTTCTGTTCTGTGATACGATTGATGATAGAATCGATGAAGGGGTTGACTATGCCACTGCTGTCAGAAATCAAATGATCGAGGAAATTTTTGAGGTTTTAGGCGACCTGGGCAGGTTTCCCGATCTGGATAGAGTAGAAGAAAAGTTCAACAGGAATCAAATTTCAGTTCCAGACAGTATTCCGGTCACTAAACGTATAGAATTACGCCTCTACTTCCGGCCTGACGATCTGGTTAGAGCTGCTCGTAATGGTTATACCCTGACAGCTGGGTTTCTTATTGCAACAGGATTCGATCCCGACTTCCTCGACAGGGATTCTTTTACACCACTGCTGATCGGAGCGAGAAACGGACATTACGAAATAGTTGATCTGTTGATCAGGAACGGAGCAGATATAGAATGGCCGGACGAGGACGGGATCACCCCTCTCCGATATGCTCAACTGTTTCAACACCATAGTGTAGTAGAACTCCTGCTCCAGCATGGCGCACAGGTCAACCGTAGGGACAGATATCGCTGGACACCATTGCTCTCCGCAGTTGCTAATAACGATCCTGACATGGTGGATTTACTTCTTCAGCATGGTGCCAATCCAGAGTTAAAAACAACAAGGGGTGATTACCCACTAATTGAAGCCATCTATCAGCGTAATGAGCGAATAGTCTCTCTTCTGCTGAAGGGGGGAGCAGATCCTGATGTGAGAGACGTACGGTACGATCTTCCTGCTATCTTCCTGGTGATAGAAGAGAATAATCTCCGATTGGTGACAGAATTGATCGAGGCTGGAGCCAACCTGGAGATTCGTGAACCGCAGTTTAAAGAAACACCATTAATCAGAGGTGTTAAACTGGGCTTTGCAGAGATAGTGGAGATTCTATTAAGGGAAGAAGCAGAGGTCAATGCTGTCGATGATAACGGCTGGTCGCCCCTCTTTTATGCCCTTGCTGCCGGTAGTTATCATCTAACAGACAAACTGCTCGAACATGGTTGCGATCCCAATTTGACCGACAATAATGGCAGAACCGCACTATCACTCTGGAACTGGAGAATTGACGAAGATCTCAGAGAACTTGTCTCTACGGCACTCGAATCCCAAAGATAATATCTGTCCTGATTTAATTCTCTATTTTATCAGCAGCATCTTCCTGAGTTCATTACCTCTATCGGTTTTCAATCTGTAAAAATAGATACCACTGGCTGCCTCTTTATCTGTATCATCCTTGCCGTTCCAGATGATAGAATGATCTCCCGCTTCTCTTAACCCTCTGTCGAGTAGCCTGATTCTCTGTCCCCTGATATTATATATCGCAAGTTCAATATCGGCATCAACACTCAAGGTATATCTGATCATGGTTTCAGGATTAAAAGGATTGGGATGATTCGGATAGAGAATAAAGTTCTTGCCGCCGGGCAGAATGTGTTCCTGATCATCTTCTATACCGGTTGTTTCGTTGAATTTCTCAATCATTACATAATTGATCAGGTCTCGGGCATCATCTTCTACCATGTAATAGAGCGGAAAGCTCAGGATAACCGATTTATAATCAGTGCCGATATATTCGACACCCACCGGCATACCATCCATTACCGCTCCCGGACTCCCCTCAGTGAATGAGGAAGAGTAGGCATAGATAGCAGTTCCTGGTGTTCGGGGTCTGATACTTTCGATATTGATGATATGATATTCCAGTCCTTCAGGAGCTTTATCCATATCGACCGAAATCAGAGGATAGCTGTCTATGAGTGGTTCTGCTGCGTCAAAACGTGCTGTGCTATTACGATACACCTGATCAATCATCAGATAGTCGTAGATAAAATCACCTTCGACAAATTCGGAGGGATACTGGTTAACACCACCCAGCAGATTGCCCGGAAAATAAAGAGAAAAGAGGATGTTTCCTCCACAGTCAAGAAATTCCTTTATCGAACTTATCGTTCGGCTATCATATACATTCATCGCACCGTTGTTCTTGTGCCAGATAACTGTCGAATAAGCTCCCAGATCGGCTAATTTCACCTCTCCTTCTTCCCATAAGGGATAGATATCAGGAGCGTAATCACTCAAAATCTGATTATAGAACTGGGTAGTGCTATCGATGGTCGGATTCTGAAAACTCCCGTTACCATCAGAAGTATCGGCTACAATCAGGACTCCCTGATCCATAGTAATTAGTCTCGATCTGACCATCTCTGTCGGCTCACTCTCATTGCCAGTATCATCTACTGCTGTAAGGCTGTAATAATAATACTGACCCGGTTCAGCGTCGCTATCATTAAAGAATTCTGTTGTAATCAGCGCTTGATTCAACTGATTGCCCGGATCTTCCGGATTATCTGAACGATAAAGATTATACCCGGCCAGATCTGCTTCCAGATTGGGTAACCAATTCAGCTCGATATGGCTGCCCTGAGGGTAATCGGCAAAACCTCCAGGAGTAAGTGGAACTGTGCCTGGAATTCCGGTCCTTTCTATAACAGCACTTTCATAACCGTTTATACTGACAGCACTCAAGCCTATATAGTAAGTAATACCCTCATCAAGCCCGGAAAGAGTGTATAATGTGTCTTCAGTCGTATAATAATCAGTATAGCTGCCACTGCTCAGCCCAACCGAGATTTCATAATGTTCGATCGGGGTTGAGGAAACAGGTGCCCATTGCAGGATAAGCTCAGAACCATTACCGGCATCGATAACGATAAAATCTTCCGGTATAGAAGGAATGGCATTGACCATGGCTGCTATTGCTGCTGAACCCCGCACGGTTTCTATAGCATAATCCATATCTATATGGATAAAGAGGTCATTTACTGTATGATAGTAGGGGTTAAAATCGGTTTCAATGAAAAAAATGGGGGGGAATCCCCTTGTCCAGAAGGGATAACTGTCAGAATTGGCAGCATTATAGTTGTTGGTTACTGTAGTAATATTGGTATAAAGATCTATAATCTGGCGAGCAAGGTTAGCTTCGTTCTCGAAACCACTGTATTCAATGAGATTGATCGTCCAGTTATCGGGGCCATATGGTGTATAGCCTATCATATCGTTATTGATCATCAACTTTATGTTCATCCCGTTATCATAAGCATTCTGGGCATAATGATGGCTGCCCCAGAGACCGACCTCTTCGGCGGCAAAAGTAATAAAACGAATCGTAGTCTCCGGCTCAAAGTTCACCGCCTTCATTGCCCGGGCAATTTCCATTGCTGCACCGGAACCGGTAGCATTATCATCAGCTCCGGGAGCAGGATTAGATGGGTTACTGAAAGATGCAGAGGTTATGGAATCGTGATGCCCTCCGATAATCACTATCTCGTCGGGAGATACTGTTCCTTCTACCGTAGTTACGATATTTTTGTGCCAGACATTGTTCTGATAGAAGGAGTCAACAACTACATCAGTATAGCCAAATCTTAAAAATTCATTTCTGATCCAGTCAGCAACTTCATCCCGGTTCGGAGCAAAGCAGTAGCGCGTACCAAAATCTTCCAGGGACTGCACAAAATAGCCGAGACTGTCAGGATTAATCTCATTCAACAAAGTATCAACATCTGTCCTCGGAACAGGTTTACGGGCATTACGGGAGGGATAGATCTTCTCAAAATTGTATCTGATCGGATTAGGATAGAGTTCAGTTACACTATGAGAAATACTTGTAATCTCTTCCACCGTTAAGGATGAGGTTTTAAGCAGAATAAGATTCCTGTCACGATATATCACTCTACCCAGAGATGAATCCAGGGAAAGCTCCTCTCCTTTTTTATCGGAAACTATATAATACTTATCTGACCAGGGATTACTATCGATAACTTCATAATTAATATCGACTTGATCTAATTGCTCCAAAGAGTTGATACCGGCTATCAAAATGTCACCACTGATATGATAGATCGAGAGGTCAAGCCTTTGTAGAAGTTCTGTCTCTGCAACGCTTGACCTGTCAATCGTTACCAGATAATTGATTTGTTCGGCCTGTAGAACGCCTGCAAGCCAGATTATACATAGTGATAAAAGCACTTTCTTCATCTTTATCTCCAAATTCTCTTAATCGTTTGATTTAACATGTCTACCATAACATTTCTTAGCTCTTTCCATATAGAGATCAATGCTCTGTTATTGAACCGATGGAAGACTCTATAGTTTCAATATAATCTAAATACAGATCGGGTGGCATATAATAATCAAGAGCAAAAAGTGAGTTCTCCTGACCAGCGGCCAGCAGCTTGATATTAATCAGAAAATCATCGTGAGAGGTCAGTTGGTGAAAGCGAATACCGTTATGAATAAAAGTCCATTGCTGCAGAACTTTCGCTGTTTCAGAAAAATCGGCTATATAGACCTCGATCGCTTCCTCTCTATCAGCAGCAATCTGACTGTAGTCAAAGTCAAACAATAACAGGAAGGCAAGCTTGTCAATATCTCCATATCCCTTTCTGAAAATCAGTTCCTGCTCATATTCTGTTTCGCTCCCGGCAAAGATTTCGGTTACGAGATCCTCTATATCGTGGGTAATATCTGTCATGGCTGCTGGAATTCTCATTTCGATTGCTAACAGAGAATCGGAATAAGACTCTCCCAGCAGATCTTCGTTGATCCTGAGAAAAACTTCTTCATCCGGTTTACTGTCATTACAGCCACAAAATAGTATCAGACAACATCCGGTTATCGGGTATAAGACTTTCTTCAAGAAAGCAACCCAGTTCCTATTACTTCTTATCATTTTCGATATACTCTCTGACTTCTCTTATCCCCACTGTTCCAGAAGAGAATATCATGTAAAGTAATTTGTTATTTTGCCTTCTGCCAAACCGATCCGCTAACTTCTGAGAGAATAAGTTAAGGTCTAATTCTCACTGCAACTAAAAGAGTGGGTTAAAACATTACTTGACACTGAAGGACGAAGAAAGAATTTCAAATAATTCTGAAAAAAGGAATTCTTTATGGAAAATCGTCCAACCTGGCAAAAGTACTTTATGGATATGGCAGTTCTCGTCTCTTCACGCTCTACCTGTCTCAGACGTAAGGTAGGGGCTGTCCTGGTAAAAGACAATCAGATCATCTCAACCGGTTATAATGGAGCACCGAAACATATCCCTCACTGTGAGCATACCGGTTGTATTCGTAAGATCAACAATGTCCCCTCCGGAGAACGACACGAACTCTGTCGCGGTGTTCATGCCGAACAGAATGCTATCATCCAGGCCGCTATCAACGGCAGTTCAACCAGAGGTGCTGAATTATACTGTACCAACCATCCGTGCAGTATCTGTGCCAAGATAATTATCAATGCCGAGATCAAAACCGTCTATATCTTCGACGGTTATCCTGACAAACTGGCTCAGCAGCTTTTCGAAGAAGCAGACGTTGACCTGATTTTGATTGATCAGGACAGCTGGACTTTAACTCGGCTTTGACTCCCTCTCACTGTCGGTAATTTTTAACGGCATCGGTTTCGTTGCTTCACCCGTGTATAGACTGATATGCGGGAATGGGATCTCTATTCCTTCAGCATCGAACCGCTCCTTAATCTCGAGTTTGATACTGGTCCTTAGATTCAACCAATCAGATTTTTCAAACCAGATAGAGAATCTGATATTAATCGATGAATTACCGAATTCATTGAGAAATATTCGTGGAGCAGGTTCTTCCAGGCAGTAAGGATTCTTACCGGCTATATCTTTCAGAATAGCCATTACTCTTCTGATATCCTCTTTATATGCTACTCCAATGTCGAGATCCATTCTCCGGATCGGAAATCTAGAAATATTGATCATTTCGGTCTTGAGAATCGTTTCATTCGGTATTCTGATAAACCTGTTGTCGAACGTACGGAGCTTAGTTGACAGAATATCGATAGAGAGCACTATCCCTGTAGTCGAACCTATCTGGACCATATCCCCAATCTCACAGGGCCGTTCTGTTATCAGAAACAGCCCACTGATGATATTGGAAACACTCGTCTGAGAAGCAAATCCGATTGCTATCCCGAATATACCGAGAGCACCGAGTAATACTGAAATCCTGAAGCCAAACTCGTTTAATAGTGCCACAAAGATCAGGGCCAGGCCGGCATAAAGAATACCCTTGGTTACGATCATCTCAGTCTGTAGAGAGTCTTTCTTCTTGCCTATGGTCCTACCCACCGACCGGGATATGATTTTCACGAGAGGAAGGCCGATAAAGATAATAATTATGACCCTTATCCCGGTCCGGATTACCTCCGGAGTAAGATATCTCGAAATTGTTTCCGAAATTGTAGTCAACATGGTAAACTCCTAACCTTTTATAAATGGGAAGTCAGAAAACATTCTTCTGTGTAACTTCTTCGTTGGAACCTCTCTGGCTTCTGATAACTGATCCTTTATCTCTTCGATCTTCGGTGCTGATTCCGAGATATCGATTATACTCCTCTGATCCTCTCCCTCTATCCTGACCTCGATCCGGTTTGTCCAGAGATGCTTGATTCCAGCATAAATCCCCAGATACTCTGTATAAACTGAAAGCCGCTGAAAAGCGAAATTACCAGGTGACTGGTTCTCTATCCGAATCGGACATATAGCGACATACGGCTTGATGATACGGTTCCCTATCTCGGTTCTGGCTGTCGATTTGACTGCATAACAGAGCTCTCCCTCATGAGGTTCACCAAACCAGGTATTAGAAAGGATCTGGGTTGGTATGTCGGTTATGACCATCCCTTCCCCTGTCGTAATCCTCAACCAGACGGGCAGGGAGACGTAGAATGTTGTCTCACTGCCAGGCAGAAGTTGAATCTGACTCTCCGGTTGAACCAAGATTGGGCGGTCGGGAAGAATTGGAACCAGCTTCAGTATCAACTCATCTAACGGAACTACCCATCTTTTCCAGATTGAAGAATAAGGCTTCTCGCCGGGTTGCAAAGGAACAGCAACCTGCTCCCAATCCTCCTCATTTTTCTCCTCTTCAGTCAGAAAACTCTCTCTTAACTTCAATTCATTACCGGTTTTGACAAGTTTGACCTCCAGAGATCCGAGCCTGGTTACATAACACTTCTCATCTTCAATTTTCACAGGCTGCCAATAGTTCATATTTACCTCACTTTATTGTTTACAACCACTTTTTACGTTTGAAGAGATATAGCATAAAGATCCCGATCAGGAACATTATTCCCAGCACTATTGGATAACCCTGTCTCCATTCCAGCTCGGGCATGTAAACGAAGTTCATCCCATATACACCAGCTATAAATGTCAAAGGAATAAATATAGTTGCTATAATAGTCAGAACCTTCATCACCTGGTTCATTCGATTACTGACAGTCGAGAGATAGATGTCAACCATACCGGCAATAAGATCACGCAGGCTTTCTATGTTCTCTATTACCTGTATGGTATGATCATAGAGGTCACGGAAATATATCTTCGTCTCGTCCTGAACCAGTCTTACATCAGTCCTCTCCAGAAAACCGACTACTTCTCGTATAGGCCAGATCGTTCTCCTTAAAAGCACTATGTTACGCTTCAACATATAGAGTCGTTTCATAACTTCTGGTGCCGGATTATCAAGGATCAACTCTTCAATATTCTCGATCTCGTCTCCCACCTTCTCCAGAATAATGAAATAATTATCGATTATCGCATCCATCAGAGCATAAAGTAGAAAATCCACTCCATTACGCCTGAGTCGTGATCTATTCGTATTGATCCTCTCCCTGACTGGCTGAAAAACGTCACCCTCTCTCTCCTGGAAGGTAACAACCAGGTTATCTTTAACAATTATACTGACCTGCTCTTCTACAATATCTCTGATCGAAATGTCGTAATAGAGCATCTTCAGGACAATAAAGTAATAATCTCCATAATCCTCTAATTTAGGCCTCTGCTCGGTGTTGAGAATATCCTCCTGAGTCAGGACGTGTATCTTCAGTAAATTACCCGTCTCCTTTAACAGCTCAATATCCTGTAAACCATCAAGATTAACCCAGCGAATATTGGAATCTTTGTGAAACAAATCGGCCTCTGGTCTCTTGTATTCTTTCCTGAATACCTCTGTCTCATTATAATGAATAGAAGTTATCTTTACCTCTTTCGTTTTCTCCTCTCCGATATAGACCAGACTACCGGGTGGTAATCCACTCTTGACTGAACGTCTCGTCCTTCTGGGCATATTCTCTCCTTACAACGGTTTGTTACCTGTACCTGATAGAGACATTTACTATACTGACTGAATAGTAATCAAGTAAAAACTATACTTGCTATACTACTTATCCTTAAAAACAATAGTCAAGTCCTAAATGTTGGTGTAATTTCCAACTCATTGTTCTATCTCCCACTTAAAGACCTGCGGAGCTAAGCCGAG
>Ga0334901_1000404_pt1 | contig 60467 bp, 44 predicted proteins | sample GraSluR3_MG_3_FD_207216 | JGI IMG/M metagenome (GOLD analysis project Ga0334901, IMG submission 207216) | Sludge microbial communities from methane-producing bioreactor in Wageningen University, Netherlands - Granular Sludge_15_08-R3 | ecosystem: Engineered > Bioreactor > Anaerobic >...
CGCCGTGCCGAAAAGGGGATTTGGCAACGTCGCTTCTACGAACTTCGTTTCATCGTTATGTGCGACTTGGCGAATACTCCATCGAGTGGGGCGGCGGCGACGCATGGTATGGCGATGAATTCAGCCGGCTGGAATGATTGGTGCGTGCAAGCACGCACCCTACGGCTACGGCTACGGCTGGAATGATTGGTGCGTGCAAGCACGCACCCTACGGCTACGGCTCAGCTCCGATGGGGCCAGGTCGCGAGGTCCGCGCCGTATTCGCCGAGCGGCGGTGCGCCGAACCGCTCGACGTACGGGCCGTCGACCTGGACGGCGAAGGTCGTCACGTGACGGATGCCGCGCTGGCCGTAGGTTTCGAGATCGTTGCGGAACACCCGGCGATCCCAGGGGATCTCGACCCGCGTCGGGCGGGGGGGCTTCGTATGGCGCAGGAATCGCGACTCGTCGAGCCAGTATTCGAGGGCCTGGGCGCCTTGCGTTCCGAAGACTTCGAGGTTCGCGTCCAAGTGATCGAGCAGCGCGCCGTGCGTGTAGCCGGCGAACGCCGAATCGCGCCGGCTCAGGGGGGCGTCGTAGTTACGGTGGATGGGCGCGAATTCGAGGAAGATGCCCGGCTGGGGCTTGACCTGCGCCGGAGGCGGATACGTGTTGGCATAGGCGAGATGGGCCAGCCGGGCCCGATCGTCGACCTGCCGCAGCGCGGCCAGGATCGCGTTTTCGAGGATCAGGGCCTGATCGGCGTCGGAAAGGCCGCGGCATTTCGGGCAGCGGCACATGGGCCGGTTGTCGTCGATCCAGTAGAAGTAGCGGCCCGTGGTGGGCCGCAGCAGGCGGGCATATTTCTGGGCGTTCTCGCAGACTCGTTCGACGGCCGCCTTCGAGTGGACACAGAGGTTCCAATCGGCCACCCGCTCGCCCCGCTCGTTCATGCGGAACATCTCCGGATGCTTCGCAAACAGCTCCCGCGGCAGCAGATCGCCCATCGAATGCAGTTCGTGCTCGACCTCGATCTCCAGACGCCGGCACTCTTCGAGGAAACGCTGCCCCGCGTCGGTCTGGACGAACTCGGCGACCTGGTGGGGGAAGATGTGGGTGCCGATCGTGTTCAACCCGGCGCGCCGGGCCTGCCGGGGCCAATTCCAGGTGGTGATATCGGAGGGAACCAGCACGACACCCCGTGTGAGGAAGAAGGGTTCCTTGCCCGCGGCGTGGGCCGTGGTCGACGGGGCCGCCAGCCCCGCCGCGGCCAGCGAACCAAGCATGGTTCGGCGCGAGATAGGCTCGGGTTTCGCGATGCGCTTCGAGTGGGTCGTCATGATGTTGTTCCGATGGGAGGACGCGATTCCCGGTTCGCCCCGGGCGGAGCCAGGTCACCGGGAACCGCTTGGACATACTCACACCGAAGATGCTATCACCGCGGGGCGCTGGCATCGAGTAGGGCATTGTTCTTCCCTTCATCGAGAGGGCTTCGAGCGCCAAGCCCTCGCGCACCGCCGGACCAAGCGCCGGCGGGATCGGAAACGCCTCGACCTTCTGGGAAGCGTCACTTGACGCCGTTGCGATGGGACGACATGGTATCGGTCGTCGATTTTCCCGACGCCGACAAATCCGATCATCGAGAAGGCATCCACCATGCTTGACGGCAGTCGCGATCTCGCCCTGGTCACGGGCGCCAGCAGCGGCATCGGCGCCGCCTTCGCCCGGGTGTTGGCCGCGAAGGGCTGGGACCTGGCGATCACGGCCCGGCGCGGGGACCGGCTGGAGCGACTCCGCGAGGAGCTGTGCGCCGAGCACCGCGTCGAGGTAAACGTGATCGAGCGGGATCTTGCCGCGCCGGACGGAGCCGAGTCGCTGCTGGCGCGTTGCCGCGATCTCGGCCGGCCCGTCACCATGCTCGTCAACAACGCCGGGCTCGGCTGCTACGGGCCGATGGTCGAGAGCGCGTTGGAGCCGATCCGACTCCAGCTTCAGGTGAATCTTGTTTGCCTGACGGAATTGGCCCGGCTGTTCGGCGCCGACATGGCGCGGCGGGGCAGGGGCTACCTGCTGAACGTGTCGTCGATGGCCGGCCTGATGCCCCTGCCGCGCTACGCCGTTTACTCGGCGACGAAAGCTTACGTGCTGTCGCTTTCGCAGACGATGCGCTACGAGTTGCGGCGCAGCGGCGTGCAGGTGAGCGTTCTGTGTCCGGGGGTGGTCGACACCGAGTTCTTCCATGCCGCCGGCCATCCCCCGGGCTTCTGGATGCGGCAGATGACGCTCCGCGCTGCGCACGTCGCCCGGGCGGGCGTGGCCGGGGTGCTGCGCGGCAAGCCGGTCATCGTGCCCGGGGTCGTCTACAAGGCGGGCGCCCTGCTGGCGCGGGTGCTATCGCCCGGGCTCGCCTCGGCGTTCATGGACGCGATCGTGGGGCGCTGAGTCGCAACGACGGCGGACGACCCCGGCGCTCGGCCCGGGGCTCGCGTGAAGCGCGGCTCGAGTTCGAGGTTCACGAGCCGTGCGCGATGCAGGAGGTCTGCGCGTAATCGGGGGTGGCGGGGCCGTGTGCGCAGTCGGCGACGTGGTCCTTGCCGACGACCACGGTGAAGTAGCTCCGCACGACGCGGTCGAAGTACTCGGGCCGCATTTCCGTGGCAAACCCGTTATAGCGGCAGTAGTCGCGGATTTGGCTGAGCAGGTCGCGCGGGTGGCAGCGCCGCATGGGGCGGCCGACGGGGCGGTAATGCCGGTCGAGCAGGTCGTCGACCACCTCGGGCTCGTAGAGGCATCCGAACGAGTCGCAGTAGATCTCGAAAAGCCGGTGGAACTCGCGCCGTCCGGCGTCGCCGATCTCGATCTTGTAGGGGATTCGGCGCAGGAACGCCTCGTCGACCAGGTCGGAGGGTTCGAGGTTGGTCGAGAAGATGATGAGCTGCTCGAAGGGCACCTGGATCTTCTTGCCCGTCGACAGCGTGAGGTAGTCGACGCGGTTTTCGAGGGGGACGATCCAGCGGTTGAGCAGTTCGGCGGGTTCGATCCGCTGCCGTCCGAAGTCGTCGATGAGCAGGCACCCGCAGTTGCTCTTCATCTGGAGCGGCGCTTCGCTGACGTTGCTTCGGGGATCGTGGCGGATTTCGAGGTTGTCGAGGGTGAGCTCGCCGCCGACGACGACGGTAGGCCGGCGGATTCGCACCCAACGCTGGTCGTGCTCGGCGACCTGGAGGATGCCTCCTTCGTCGGCGTCGACCGCGTGGTGGTAGGCGGCGTCGAAGAGCTTGATGAGTTGCCCGTCTTCATAGATGGCATGGGGGACCCAGATCTCCTGGCCGAAACAGATCGTGATGCGCTTGGCGAGGGTCGATTTGCCGTTTCCGGGCGCGCCGTAGAGGAAAAGCCCGGCGCCGGAGTTGACGGCCGGCCCGAGGCTCTCGAAGAGCTGGGGCTCGATGGAAATGTCGGCAAACGCCTTTTCGAGCTGTTCGCGCTGGGGGGCCTCGGCCCGGATCGTCTGGGCTTCGGCCGAAAGCACGTAGTCGTCGAGCGGCACGGGGGCCGGGCCCACGTAGGCGCAGGCGAGCGAGGCGGCCTGGGCGCGTTGCCGGCCTTGTTCGGTCAGCGCGTAGTAGTAGTCGTTGACCGGCGCCGATCCGGTGTGGACGATGACCTGCCGGCTTCGCAGGCTCTGCAAGAGGCTTTCGAGCACGCCGAAGGGCAGGCACACGTGGCGGGCGATTTCGCGGCCGCTCGTCGTGCCGTCGACCGCCAGGCGCTTGCAGATCAGCGATTCGATCAGTGAGACGGGAAGCCCCGTCTCGTCGAGCGACCGCGGCGCGACGGGCCGAAAGCTCTCGTCGGCCAGCAGGGAGGCCAAGAGGCCGCCCCCGACGTCTTGAGTCTCGATAGGCATGATTACGGCAACTCGGAGAATGGACTACGTGACGCCCGCCGTGGCCTCGGCGTACCGGCCGCCCAGCGTGCTGGCTGGCGCGGCGATCCGCAGCACGGGAGCGAATTGGGCGAACTCTTGATCGATGGTCTCCAGCAGTTGGGCCAGCGAGGGCCCGCCGGCGGGGCACACCTTCTGGTAGCACCGGTCGAGGATCGGGCACTCGGGCCAAACCGAATCGCAGGTGGTGGGCAGCAGGGCCGACATCGCCACGGCGAGCTTTCCCACGTCGGGGTTAGGACGGCTCACCCACTGCTCGACCGCCAGGTGGTCTTCGATCAGGCGGGCGACGGCCTCGGGCAGATTCCATCGCCTCGCCATGATCCCCGCCGCCTTGGCGTGATTCCAGCCGAACACGTGCTCTTCGAGCATCGACAGCCGGGCGCGGCAGTCGCTCTTCTCCCGCGCCCCGAACAGCCGGGCATAGGTTTCGGGCACCTCGCGGGCCAGCAAGGGAACCGCCATGTCTTGAAGCAGCGCCGCCACAAACGCCTCTTCGGCCTCCTTCATGCCCAGCGCCCGGGCCGCGGTCCGGGCAAACAGGGCGCGTCGCAACGAATCCTGCCACAGGCTCTTCAAGTCGAAGGGGCCGCACTTCGGATTGGGAATCAGGCTGTACACCGCGTTCCAGAGCGTGAAATGCTTGACCGTCCGCACTCCGACCAATGCGATCGCCTGGCGGACGTTCGAGATCTCGTGGCGAAACCCGAAGTAGGACGAATTGATGAACTTCAACAACTGGACCGTCAGGCCGGGATCCGACTCGACGACCAAGGCGAACTCGGCCGGCCCGTTGGCCGGGTCCTGCGAAAGCTCGACGATGCGGATCGCCAGTTGCGGCATGGCCGGCAGGTGCCCGATCGAAAGAAGCTTGTCCAGGTCGACCGAGGGGAATTTCGGGCTACCCATCCTGTGTGCTCCAGCTTGACGGAAAACCGGCCGGCGACGAAAGGACCACGAGCGGCGGCGGACCGGTCGCCGCCAAACCATAGGACACGCCACGCCGTCTGGCAAACGCCGGGGCCATCCGGCGGTCGCGCACGCAACGTCGGCTGCCGAGCGGGGGTCCCAAGGGCGGCCCTTCCCATCACTCGAAGTACCCGGGATGATTCGGCCAGATCCCGCCCGTCGTGGCGTCGTACTGCCAACCTTTCAGGCTTCCCGTGGCCGCCTTGGGCTTCTCGCCCGGCCTGGCCACCGGCGAAACCAGGTTGCTCTGGTCGTAGGGGTTGGGCGGAACGCGGTCGATATACGGGCCGTAGGGATAGCCCGGGCCGGGCACGCCGATCTCGCCCTCGGCGTTCGTGGCGTTGACCAGTTGCGGCAGACTCCCGTTCTGGATCGCCGGGTACTTGCCCAGGTGGGTGCTGTAGTACAGCCCGATCTGCGATTCGAGCACGTGCACGTTGTGCTTGAGCGTGCTCTTCTTCGCGTCCGACATCGAATCGGCGAACTGGGGCAGGACCAGCCCGGCCAGGATCGCCATGACCACCACGACGATGAGCACCTCGATCAAGGTGAACGCCTTGCGCGGGCGCCGGAAGCGTCGAGCTCGCTCCATCGCGCGGATTTTCCACGGGCCGCCTCGGCTTGTCGGAACGATTGCCGCCATGACCGCAGTAAGCCCCCATTCGCTGCCGCGGTGCCAGGATCGCGATTTCGGCTCGGCCCTCAAGGCGCCCGCAAAACGCGTCGTATCTCCGGATTTTCTTCCGTTCGCCGGGTAGCCCCGATCGCCGGTGCAGGCCCCACGGCCCGGCTCTTTCCGTGCCGACGACCGGCCCATTCGGCGCTCAAGTATACGACGTGGCTTGACGGCGAATCGTGAGAGAAACGCTGCGTCGCGGCCTCTGCGCGCCGCGCGGCGCGCCAAGCGCTCCGCAACGGCCCTTTCCGATCCACCCGGGCGAGGGCCTGTTCCGCGGCTTCCACGCCGCCCTTCACGACCTGGGATTCCGAGTCACCTACCATCCCTGTGGCGGCACTCTCGCAATCGAGGACCTCATCGTGACCCATGGCGGCGATGCCTCCGAAACCCTTGCTCCCAAGCGCATCGGCGGCAACCAGGAGCCGGGGGACTTTGCCGCGAAGATCGACCGCGGGCGCGTATCAGGTCGCGGAGGGTGGGAGCGAGGAATTGCTCCAGTTCTCGAAGCCCATTGGGCAACGGAAGCAGGAGACGCCGGCGGCTTGTCGAGGCGCGGGGGCCATCTTGCTCAGCCTTCCCGACTCGGGTTACACTGCTGTGCGAAAGGCCGTTGCAGGGTCAATCGCCGCAGAGAGTCGTCCCCCCCGAAGGAAGTTCCACCATGCGCCGAGACATTTGCCGACTGCTGGTCGTTTGGGCCGTTCTAAGCGTGCCCTTTTGCGCGGAAGCCCGGGAGGTGTACGTCGCCAAGGAAGGAGACGATGCGAATCCGGGGACCAAGGAAGAACCGTTGGCGAGCATTCCGAAGGCGATCGAGGCAATGCGCGGGGCGGGGCCGGGGACGATCTGGATTGGGCCGGGAGAGTACTACCTGGAAGAGGGCCTCGCGTTCGACTCGCAGCACGCCGGCACGGACGAACAACCCTTGGTGGTGCGCGGCACCGCGCCGGGCCAGGTCCGGCTGACCGGTGCGCGCGTGGTGGACGGTTTTCGCCCGATCACGGCCGACGAGGCGCGGCCTCTCATCTCGCCGGAAGCGAAAGAGCACGTCCTGGTCGCCGACTTGACGAAGCGAGGCTTCCCGCCGCTGGGATCGCTGCCCGAGAAGCACCGCGACCACGGCCAGGAGGAAATCGTCTTCGGCGATCGGCCGATGCAGTCGGCCCGCTGGCCGAACGAGGGGTTCGTCGAGTTCGACAAGGTAATCGATTCCGGGGCGTCGGGCGTGACGCACTGGGTGTCGCGCACGGTCTATCGGCCCGGGTCGTTTGAGTTTCCGGGCGAGCGGGCGAAGTTGTGGGACTTCGGGCGCGGCGTCTGGCTGCACGGCTTCTGGTGCTACGAATGGAGCGACGAGGTCCTGAAGGCGGCCTCCTACGATCCGGCCACCGGCGAGCTGCGACTGGCGGCGAAACATGCCTACGGAATCGGCTCGCCGCGGCGCAGCGACTCGAAGCACTCGTTCTATGCCCTGCACGTCTTCGAGGAACTCGATCGGCCCGGCGAGTACTATCTCGACCGGGAGCAGGGCCGCCTCTACTTCTGGCCGCCCGACGACGTGACGAAGACGCCCGTGCGCCTGACCCTCTGCCGGCAGCCGCTCGTGCGGGCCGACGGCTCGGCCTGGCTGACCGTGCGCGACCTGACGATCGAGAACGGCTGCGGCGCGGGCGTCGTCATGACCAACTGCCGGCACGGGCGCGTGGAGAACTGCCTGGTCCGCAACATGGGCCGCAACGGGATTTCCCTCCGCGGCTCCCACATGGCGGCCGTCCGCTGCGAGGTTACGGAGGTCGGATCGTCGGGCATCAGCATTCACGGTGGCGACCGCAAGACGCTGACGCCCGGCCACTGCTCGATCGAGCACTGCCACGTCCACCACGTCGGCCGGTTGAACTGGGAGCGAGGGCGATGCGCGTTCCTGGGCGGCTGCGGAAACCGCCTGGCTCGCAACCTCTTCCATCACGGCCCGACCGGCGCCGTCGCCTACGGCGGCAACGAGCACGTGCTCGAGCTGAACGAGGCCCACGACATGTGCATCCACTACGCCGACGTGGGCGTGTTCTACACGGGCCGCGATTGGGCCAGCCGGGGCAACCTCGTGCGGTGGAACTACATCCACGACGTCGCGGTCAAAGGGGGCAGCGGCGCGCAGGCCATCTACCTCGACGATTGCGACAGCGGCGAGACCGTCGTGGGCAACATTGTCTATCGCTGCGGCAACCGGGGCGTGCTCCTGGGCGGCGGACGCGATAACACGTTTCGCGGCAACATCTTCATCGACCAGCCGATCGGCATCCACGTCGACGCCCGCGGCCCCCGCGGGATCGTCTTCGACCAGCCCGGCTCGTGGAATCTGCTGGCCAAGTGCGAGCAGCTCGGCTACCAGTCGCCGCTCTGGCGGGAGCGCTACCCGCGACTCGCAAGGATCATGGACGAGGATCCGCTTCAGCCGATGGGGAACTCGATGCGCGACAACATCCTGATCGGCTGCCCGAAGCCGTTCGATCTGCGCAAGGGGGTCGACCCGGAGTGGCTCGACCGCGCCAACAACGTCGAGTGGCCGCTCGATGAGTTTCCCGAGCTATTCGAGGGCGGATCGCCGCCCCGACTGAATCGCTCGAAGCTGCCCGCTGTCTGGGAGAAAGTGGCCGGTTTCGAGCCCATCCCCATCGAGAAAATCGGCCCTGGTCTGCGGGATCAGGGATCCTGAAAGTGAGGCAATGGCGAGCGAAGCCGAGGCGCGTTCGGGGGATTGTTGCCCCCACCACGCTTGTGTCTTCGATTACCGAATCAAGAAGAACCTGGTGAAGGAGTGCGGCCACAGAGTGCGGGGAAGGCATTCGCCTCTCCGTTTTCCCAATGACCCCCGTTTTGAGGGAGGGTAAGACATGGGTATTCTGTCGTGGATCGTCTTCGGCCTGATCGCCGGGGCTTTGGCGAAGTGGATCATGCCGGGCCGGGATCCTGGCGGGATCGTCGTAACCATCCTGCTGGGGATCGCGGGGGCGATGGTCGGCGGATTCCTCGCCTCGTTGTTCGGGCTGGGGACGGTCACCGGCTTCAACCTGGGGAGTCTTCTGGTTGCCATTGGCGGGGCCTTGCTGTTGCTGCTGGCCTACCGCCAACTGATGTCCCGCTAGTTGGCGTGAAGGGATTCGTGTGCTGGTCGAGCAGCTCCTGGCCCCCGGAGCACGATCCGTGGACGAGATCGTCGACGGCCTCGCACGCTCGTTCCGCGACGGGAGCCGGAGTCCGGAAGCCTGCATGGCCGCGCGGGCGAAGCTCGCCGCCTTGATTGCCGCGGATAGGAAGGCTCCTAGGTTGCCGACCCGCTGCAACCGAGCGGAGTGTTCGTTCTTGAGGCCCGCGCCCCCGGCCATGCGCGCTTCTGGAAATGTTCCAGGCGCCAGAGCGAGCCACTATACTTGGATCACGTGGAAGCCGATCGCAGCACAACCGGGAGCGGGAAAATGAAGAGGCACACGATGGTCCTGGTTCTGGCGGCCGCGCACGCGGTCGCGATTGCCGCTCCTGGTTCGGCGGCCGACTTCTACGTTGCGGCCAACGGAAACGACCACTGGTCGGGCAGACTCGCAGCGCCCAGCGCCGATGGCAGCGACGGCCCGTTCGCGACGCTCGAACGGGCGCGAGACGCCATCCGGGCATTGAAGAAGCAGGGCCGGCAGGAGCCGATGAAAGTCACGATCAGGGGCGGGACCTATTGCCTGTCGACCCCGTTCCAGCTCACGCCAGAGGACTCGGGCACGCAGGAGTGCCCCATCGCGTACGCGGCCCATCCGGGCGAGTCGCCGGTAATCAGCGGCGGCAGGCCGATTTCGCGATGGAAGAAGCCCGAATCGGGGAACGTCTGGACGACCGAGGTCCCTGGAGTCAAGGCCGGCGATTGGTACTTCCACCAGCTTTTCGTGAACGGCCAACGCCGCATCCGCGCCCGGATGCCCAACGCGGGCTATTTCCTCAACGAGGGCCCGATCGAGCCCTTGACCGACCGGACCAAGGCGAGAAGCGACCCCGGCACGAAGATGGGGTTCCGGTTCAAGCCCGGAGACATCCGCCGATGGACCAACCTGGAGGACGTCAACGTGCTCCAGTTTCACTCGTGGACGGCCTCCGTCCATTGGATCCAGGAACTCGACGAACGGAACCACATCGTCCGCTTCACGGCGCCGGCCAATTGGCCCACGGGTTACTGGACGAAGAACGAACGGTACTACCTGGAGAACTTTCCCGAGGCCCTCGATTGCCCTGGCGAATGGTACCTGGACCGGAAGACGGGCATCCTGAGCTACTGGCCCATGCCCGATGAGGACCTGGAAAAGTGCCAGGTCGTTGCGCCTCGGCTCCGTCGTCTGCTTCAACTGGACGGCGACCCGGACAAGGGCCGGTTCGTCGAATGGGTGAGCTTCCGGGGACTCTCGTTCCAGCATGCCGACTGGCAAATCGCCGACAAAGGCCCGGCCGACGGCCAGGCCGCGCACTTCTTGGAGGCGGCCATCCTCGCCCGAGGCACACGGCACTGCGCATTCGAGCAGTGCGTGATCGCCCACGTGGGCGAGTACGGGATTTGGCTCGCCGGCGGGTGCACCGACAATCGAGTCGTCCAGTGCCACCTGCACGATCTGGCGGGCGGCGGGATCAAGATCGGCGAAACCCACAGCCCCAAGACCGAACCCGAGGCGACGGAACGGAACCTCGTCGACAACTGCTTCCTCCACGACACCGGGCACATGTTCCATGCCGGAGTGGGGGTCTGGATCGGTCGAAGCAGCCACAACACCATCACCCACAACGAGATCTGCGACCTCGACTACACGGGCGTGTCGGTCGGATGGTCTTGGGGCTACGCTCCCAGTTCGGCCCACCACAACGTCATCGAATACAACCACATCCATCACATCGGCCGGGCGGTCTTGGGCGATATGGGCGGCATCTACACCTTGGGCATCTCGCCCGGAACGCGGCTTTGCCACAACATCATCCACGACGTGTACTCGCCGGGCATCGGCGGCGGCGCCGGGATCTATCCCGACGAGGGCAGCTCGCAACTGTTGATCGAGAATAACCTGGTCTACAACACGGAGCGAGGATGCTTTTCGCAGCACTACGGTCGCGAGAACACCATCCGCAACAACGTTTTCGCCCTTTCCCGAACCGGCGAGATCGCCCGCTACCGGGAGGAAGACCATGTCTCGTTCTTCTTCGAGCGGAACATCGTGTACTCGACCACGGGCTACTTCTTGATCGGCGGCTGGCGGAACGGCAACTACCGCATGCGGTCGAATCTGTATTGGGACACTTCGACCGACGACCCTGACTTCGACGACATGGGTTTCGATGAGTGGCAGTCGCTGGGCCGCGATGCCGGGTCGGTCGTCGCCGATCCGATGTTCGTCGCCCCGGAAGCCTTCGATTTTCGGCTCAAGCCCGAGTCGCCGGCGCTGAAACTGGGGTTTGAGCCGTTCCACCTCGACGAAGTCGGACTCTACGGCGACCCGGCGTGGGTGAACCTGCCGAAACCGATCGTCCGCAAGCCGCTGGACCTGCCGCCCATCGAGTCCCGCGGCCCCCAGCCGATCGACGACGGTTTCGAGAATACGGCCGTCGGACGGCGGCCCGCCTCGGCCGTCACCTCAGGCGAGGAGTCGGGAGCCTCGATTCGAGTGACGGATGAGACGGCGGCAACCGGCCAACGCTCTCTCAAGTTCACCGACGCTCCTGGGCTCAAGTACGCGTGGCAGCCCCACCTTTACTACCGGCCCCGGCTTCGCAAGGGCGTCGCCCGTTTGAGCTTCGCTGTCCGACTCGAAGAAGGAGCCGACCTCATCCACGAGTGGCGCGACGCATCGCAGCCGTATCGCGTGGGCCCATCGATCCGCATGGGTCCGGATGGGGAGGTCACAGCCCATAACAAGTCCTTGATGAAGGTGCCTATGGGCAAGTGGGTCCACGTGACCATCGAAGCCCCACTCGGCAAGCAGGCCACGGCGTCGTACAAGATGACGGTGGATGTGCCGGGCGCCGAGCCGCAGCAGTTCTCCGAACTCCCGGTGGGCAATCCGAATTGGCGTAGTCTGCGTTGGCTCGGGTTTATCAGCGTGGCGGACAGGAACACCGTGATCTACTTGGATGATGTCAAACTCGAGACGCGGTAGGTCGGGGAACCCTGAAGTCGTGAAAACGCAGGTCGACTTGCCGCCGAGGTTAGGTTCTCGTCCCATGAAGGTGAGCGGCAATGCCAGGTGCGTCGCCGGCCAACCCGGCTGATCCCCATCGTTACCGTGGCATCCAAGCGACCATCTCTCGGAGCGAGTCACCCGCGCTGGAGCCCGGCTGCCGGGGGTCGACGGGGAATCGGCATCGAAGCCTTTCTTGCGAGAGTGCCGAAGCCGCCCCCGCCGCCGCGATTTCGGCAACGTTGCCAGCGTGCGTCGGGGTTCACGCCCGACAAAGGTTAGGGCGGTTCGCCGAGCGCATTCCGTGCGGCACATCGCAAGGGCACCGAACCAGGGCCTCGTGAACTCACGTCGCGTTCGGGCTTTTCAAATAGCGCGTATTCCCCGACCGGCGGGTGACCCCGACGTCGTCGAAGTAGTCGAGCAGCGGCAGGGCGAATTTGCGCGTCGTGTCGAGCAGGTACTTGAACCGGACGCTCTCGAGCCGTCCCTCCTTGGCGAGGAAGTCGACGAGAATGGCCCGGGCCCGCTCGACCGCCTCGCGGTGGAACAGCAGCCCTTCGCCCACCGCCACGAGGCGCTCGTGCTCGCGGAGGATTCGCAGCATCTTCTCGACGGTCTTGGCGTCGGCGCCCGTCTTGTCGACCAGCTCCTCGACGCCGGGCGGGTGAAACGCGTGCTGCCGAAAAAGGCCCTCGATCGTTTCGAGTCGCCCGGCGTCCTCGTCGTTGAAGGTGGCCTCGTGCTCGCGCCGGGCCAAACGCTGGTTGCGCTCGACCAGCCGGCCGTCGGCCTTCAAGCCGTCGAGGATCGCACCGAGCACGACCCGGTCGAACGGGCAAGCCTGGCGGAGTTGTTCGAGCGTCATTCCCGGGCTCTCGGGCGAGCGGCGGTGGAACTCGGCCACCGCGTCGAGTACTTGGCCGCCGGCCTCGGCGAGGGTATCGCGGTGGACGTACAGGCTGGGCGGCAACGCGGCCGCCTTGCCGTCGCGCACCAGGGCGGCCAGGATCTCGCGGAGCCGGTCGTGCGGCACCTTGGCTCGGGCGGCCAGTTCCGTTTCGCCCACGGCCAGCGACTCGGCCCGGCGGATGCAGTATTCGACGAACCGCCTCGCGTCGCCGATGGCCCGGGCGCGCTGGTCGACGTCCTCGTACACGTGGGGGCGATTGCGTTTGAGCCGTCGGGCGACTCCCTCGACGATCAGCCCGCCGCCGATGGTCCGCACGGGCGACAGGGTGCGCACGATGAAGTGATCGCCCGGCCCGGCCACGATCGGCGCGTTGGCGCGCACCTGGACGAACGTCTCTTCGCCTCCCCGGATGCCCGCGCCCTGAAGCGCGTAGACCGCGGCGGGCACTTCGGCCGTGCCCGTGTGAAACTTGACGGGCGCCCCGTTCTTCAGAAACAGCTTGTCCTGGGGCAAGAGGCGAAGCCGGCACACGTACCAGGTGTGCGCCTCGAAGAATCCGGGAGCGGCCAGCGTATCGCCCCGGGCGATCGCCTGGTGTTCCCAGTGCCGGACGTTGATCGCGGCGCACTGCCCGGCTCGGACGACCTCGCTCGGCCGGCCGTAGACCTCGATCTGGCGAATCCGGCCGGCCAGCCCGGCCGGCAGAAGCACGACCTCGTCGCCCGCGCGGGCGGACCCCGACACGGGGATTCCCGCAACGACCGTCCCGTAGCCCTTGGCCGAGAAAGCGCGATCCAGGGGCACGCGAAACACGCCGTCGACGCGCTTGGGCTCGATCGACCGCACCAGCGATTCGAGCGCCCGGTAGAACCCGTCGAACCCTTCGCCCGTGACGTTCGAAAGCGGCAGCACGGGGGCCCCTTCGAGAAACGTGCCTCGGAGGTACTCGTCGAGTTCGTCGCGGGCGAGCTGCAGATGGTCGGGCTCGACCCGGTCGATCTTGGTCAGGGCGACGATGCCGTGGCGCACGCCGAGCAGGGTGAGGATGTCGAGATGCTCGCGGGTCTGCGGCATGACGCCGTCGTCGGCGGCCACGACGAGCACGACGCCGTCCATGCCGGTGGCCCCGGCGACCATCGTCTTGATGAAGTTCTCGTGCCCCGGCACGTCGACGATGCCCACCTGCAAGTCGGCGATCGTGCAGGGGGCGAACCCCAGGTCGATCGACATGCCTCGCTCCTTCTCGGCTTTGAGCCGGTCGGTCTCGCAGCCGGTCAGGCATCGCACCAGCGCGGTCTTTCCGTGGTCGATGTGCCCCGCGGTGCCGAGGGTGACGTTGATCGATTCGGTGCTCATGGCGTCGCCCTCGCTTGGGGTAATCCGGCGCATGCCTCGACGATCGCGGCCACGAGCGTCGGCTCCTCGCCTTCCAGAAGGGTGCGCGGATCCAGGAGCACTTGCCCTTTTTTCACGCGGGCAAACACGGGCGGCTCGTGCCGGCGCAGCCGCCGGGCGAGTTCCCCCGGCTCGAGGTCGTCGGGCGCGACGGCCACGAGGCGCGTCGGCAGGTTCTGCGCCGGCAGCGACCCGCTGCCCATCTGCGAGAAGCCGTCGACCACCTCGACGGCGCCTCGCGCCGAACGATCGCGCAGGGCCGCCGCGATGCGATCGGCCTGCCCGGCGACGTCGCCGAAATCGCGGCGGAGCATGCGCAGGGTGGGCACCTCGCGAAGCGCCGCGGCCTCGTCGAGAAACAGCGTCAGCGTCGCCTCCAGCGCCGCCAGCGTGAGCTTGCCCACGCGCACGATGCGGGCCATGGGGTTTTTGCGGATACGGGCGATCAGATCGGCCCGGCCCAGGATGATCCCGCCCTGCGAGGCGCCGATCAGCTTGTCGGCGCTCGAGGTGATGAGGTCGGCGCCCGTTCGCACCGACTCGGGCAGCGTGGGCTCTCTGTCGAACCCGAACTGCGAGAAGTCGACCAGCGGCCCGGCCCCCACGTCGTCGATGAGAACGAGGCCGCGGGCGTGGGCGATCCGCTCGAGCTCCTCCAGGGGCACCTCGGAGGTAAACCCGGTGATCTTATAGTTGCTCGGATGCACGCGCATGATCGCCGCCGTGTTGTCGGTGACGGCGTTCTCGTAGTCGCGGGGGTGCGTCTTGTTCGTGGTGCCCACCTCGACGAGCTTGGCGCCGCTGTGGGCCATCACGTCGGGGAGGCGGAACGATCCGCCGATTTCGACGAGCTGTCCCCGGGAGACGATCACTTCCTTGCCCTTGGCCACCGTGTTGAGCACGATCGAGGTGGCCGCCGCGTTGTTGTTGACGACCGTGGCGGCCTCGGCTCCGGTAAGCCGTTGGAGCAGGCGTTCGACGGGCTCGTCGCGGCGCGCGCGGCGCCCGGTTTCGAGGTCGGCTTGCAGCAGCGAGTAGCCCGCGATCTCGTCGGCGATCTGCCGCACGGCCTTTTCGGGCAGCACGGCGCGACCCAGGGCCGTGTGGAGGATGATGCCCGTGGCGTTGATGACCTTGCGGAAGTGGGGCCTGGCCGCCGCGTGGAGGTGCCGGCCGACGCGTTCGACGATCCGCGTCCGAAGCGACTCGGGGTCGACGTCGCCCGCCGATCCGGCCGCCAGTTCGGCCCGCGTCTGGTCGACGGCGAGCCGGACCGACTCGACCACGAGGCGGTTCGGGATGCCGGCCGTAACGCGGCGCAGTCGTTCGTCTTCGAGCAAGACCCCGACCGAGGGGATGTTTCGCAGCAGTTCTTGCCTGGAAGGATCCATGCGGCGCGACCTCGAAGTGTGCCTGGCAGTCCCGACCGGGGCATTCTACCGCCGGCCGCAATAGCCCACCAGAAGCGGCAAGCCGGGCGCGCGGTCAATCGCCGGCCAACCTCAGTTCCCCAACGACTGAAGCGGTGCGGGGATCCGTCCGCCGAAGCGGACGAACTGGTCGCTGGCCCCGCTGTTGCGAACGGCGAGGACCGGGGTTGCGCCGAACAGGCCCCCGAAGTCGACCCAATCGCCCGCCTTCGCGCCGGGCACGGGGATCAGGCGGGCCGCGGTCGTCTTGTTGTTGATCACCCCGATGGCCATCTCGTCGGCGATGAGGGCGGCGATCGTTTCGGCGGGCGTGTCGCCCGGAATGGCCACCATGTCGAGCCCCACGGAGCAGACGCTCGTCATGGCCTCGAGCTTTTCGAGAACGAGGTGGCCGGCGCCGACCTCCTCGGCCAGGACGGCGTCTTCGCTGACCGGGATGAAGGCCCCGCTCAGGCCGCCGACCGAGCTTGAGGCGAACAGCCCTCCCTTTTTCACGGCGTCGTTGAGCATCGCGACGGCGGCGGTCGAGCCCGGGGCGCCCACGCGGCCGATCCCGAGGGTCTTGAGGATGTCGCCGATGCTGTCGCCCACGGTGGGCGTGGGGGCCAGCGAGAGGTCGACGATGCCGAAGGCGACGCCCAACTCGGCGGCCACCTCGCGCCCGATCAGTTCGCCGACGCGGGTGACGCGAAAGCTGGTGATCTTGATCTCCTCGGCCAGGTCGCCGAGCGTGAGGTCGGGTTCGAGGGCGAGGCGACGTTTCAGCGCGCCGCAGACCACGCCCGGCCCCGACACGCCGATGTTGACCGTGGCCTCGGGCTCGCCGGCGCCCATATAGGCGCCGGCCATGAAGGGGTTGTCTTCGGGGATGTTGGCGAAGATGACGAGCTTGGCGCATCCGAAGCCCCGGCGGTCGGCCGTGGCCTGGGCCGTTTTGACCAGGACGTGGCCCATCTGGCGCACGGCGTCCATGTTGATGCCGGCCTTGCGCGAGGCGACGTTGACCGAGGCGCAGACCTTGGCGGTCTGGGCGAGCACGTCGGGCAGGGCGTCCATGACGACCTGGTCGCCCTGGGTGATGCCCTTGTGCACCAGCGCGGTGAACCCGCCCACGAAATCGACCCGGCACTCGGCGGCGGCCGCGTCGAGGGTGCGGGCCAGTTGCACGGCGGCGGCCCGGCCGTGCCCGGCCAGGATCGTCGAGGCCGGCGAAACGGCCAGGCGCTTGTTGATCACCGGGATGCCGTACTTGGCCCCCACGCGATCGCAGATCTCGACGAGCCGGCTCGCCCGCGACGTGATCTTGCCGCGCAGCTTGCGGCACATGTGTTCGATGCCGGGGGCCGCGCAGTCGTCGACGTTCAGCGCCAAGGTGACGGCCCGCACGTCGAGGTGCTCGGCGTGCAGCATTTCGATGGTCGAGAGGATCTCGTCGGTGCGGAGCATGAATCGACCCGGTCGGCTCAGCGGGCGGTCAGGCGCAACTGGTTCGTGGCCACGAAGACGTTCTCGTGCTGGAGCTTGACCGTGAACCCGAGGTCTTGCCCCATCTGCTCGAGATCGGCCTGGAGCATGCGGATGTCCCAGCGGTTGGGCACTTCCAACTGCCCGATGAGCACGAACTCCTCGCCGCTGCGGTCGCCGTACAGGTCGGTGATGTTCACGTCCTTGCCGGCCAGGTACTGGCTGAACCGGCGCACGATGCCCGGCTGGTCCTTGCCGAAGGCCGTGATCACGAAGCGATCGCACTCGCCGCTGGGATGCCGGTCGCCGGGCAGGGCGCGCCGGGCCATCACCTGGTATCCCGCCCCCAACGACTCGGCGCGGCGGATCTTCTCGGCCAGCGCCTCGGGCTCGATGGGCTCGGGCAGGCTGACGATCATGATCAAGGTGAAATAGCCGCCCAGCACGGTCTGGCTGCACGAGTCGATGTTGCCCGCCAGCGACTCGACCGCGTTGCTCACTGCCGCCACAATGCCCGGATGATCGTCGGACATCACGTCCAAAACGTACATGTGCTCGAATCGTGCGGCCATCGCACCGGCTTCGGATGGGGGACCGACGGGAAACCGAACCGGTCAGGGTAACACAGCCGCGGTCGATCGGAAAGGGCGCCCGGAAGGACGAATGGCGCCACGACCTTCGCCCCCGGCGCCCCCGGTCGCGCGGGCGTGGCCGGCGCTCGGCCGCCTCGCCCCGGTCGATCACGTCAGGGCGACCGTGCTTCTGCCGCGCGGCGCCGGTAGGCAACGACGATCTGCTCCACGGTGGCCTCGGGGCCCAGACGCTCGACGTTGATCACCAGGTCGTACAGATGGGGATCGTCGATGTCGCGATGAAAGAACCTGGCGACGAACTCCCGGCGCCCTTGATCGATTTCGACCATGAAACGGCGCGCGGCGGCCTCCTCCATCCCGTGCCGCCGCATCAGTTGGGCGATTCGGTACTTTTCCGAAGCGATGATCCGCACGGCCACGCCGAGGTCAGGAGGCAAAAAGAACTGGGCACCCCGGCCGACCAGGACCACATTGCCCCGGGAAACGGCCGCCAAGACGACCTCCCGAAGCTTGAACACGAATTTCTCGTGGGGGACCATCTTCGGGTCGAGCCAACTGCGGCACAGGTTGCGAAGCCAGGCCGGGGACGTCTCGTCGACCGCTTCGAGGGCGGACGGGTGGGCATCGCAGCGGTCCGCCACCAGGCCGAGCAGGTCTTTGTCGAGCACCTCCCAGCCGAGGGTCTGTCCCAGCAAGGGGGCCAGGTCGCCGCCGCCCGCGCCCGCCTCGCGCGAAAGAGTCACGTAGTGGTGCAGTTGCTCGGCCGAAGCCTCTCCCGAATCGGCGCGCTGGGCGCGATCGGCGATCTCCTCGTCGAACATCCAGGCCTGCATTTGTCGCTCGGCGACGGCCCGTACCCTCGGCTCCCCACGAGTTCGCTCTTTCATGGCCTGCCCTCCTCGATGCGCGAGCGCCACCGGACTTCCGAGTCCCACCGTTGAAGTATACCGCGGCCCCGGAAGAAAAGGAAGCGATGTTTACCGTTCCAGAGGGGTGGCCAACCTTGCGTGCGGGTGATGCCAGTCGGGACGCCGCCGAATCGCCGGTCGCGATGGATTGGCGCGTTTCGCTCGAATCGACAAGACCGCGGGCCCCCCGGATCGCCGGGAGGCCCGCGCCGACCGCTCGGTTTTAATGCAAACGCACGTTCATCGGCTCGCGGCGCGCCATCCGCGCCATCAGAAATGGTATTCCAGCCCGAGGTTCACGCCTTGCAGCCAATAGTCGCCGGTCACCCACTGAAACTGGGGCCGCGGCGCGCCCTCGAGGGTTCCGCCGGAGAACTGGGACGGGTTTACGTCCATGTCGATCAGACCCCCGGGCCGAGCCACCTTGCTCCAATAGATGAACGAATAGCCGACGGTCGCCTTGAGACGGCAGGTCAGGTCGTAGCCCAGGGTCACGCCCAACTCGGGGATCATGACGAAACGGTTGTCCTCGAACGACCCCATGTTGGTCGGCAACGCGAGCAGTCCCCCGGCGGTCGTGACCGGGGTCTCGCCGGGCACGTCGGTTACCGTCCTGCCGGAGATCGCCGCGCGCGAGCGCGTGTTGCCCAGGGCCAGGTTCATGGCCAGTTCCAGCGTCCAGCATCCCAGGCGCTCCTCGAAGATCACGCCGAAGTCGACGCCGTGGAAGTCGTTGCTCGTGTCGAACAGATCCCATACGGCGACCACGGTGCCCGGCTCAACGGGCCCTTCCTGGGCGATCGACGTGGACGAGTCCCAGACGTGCAATCGGTCTTCCAGCCGGTTGAACTGGTAGCCGATGAGGAAGTCGAACCCTCCGGGGCAGTTCTCGAAGAGACGCCGTCGAACGTGGACATCCAACTGCTGAAACCGGGTGGTCGCGTTGGCCCGAACCCATCCTTCGGCCACCTCGTCGAACGTGAGCAGGCGGGCGTCTTGCTCGCCGGACACGACGTTGAAGAACGGGCGGGCCAGGATCGGATCGCCTTCGCTGGCGCCGAAGAACCCGTCGGTCTCGTCGCCCAGTCCCAGATAGCTCGCCTGCCACCCGAGACAATGGGCGGGATCGAGCCAGTAGCCGAGGGTGAATCGCGCGCCGCCGCGGATGTCGGTCGCCAACCCGGTGCCCCCGAACAAGACACTCGTGTTGCGCCCGAGCACGCCCGCGTCCTCGCGTTCGACTCCGTGGGGGCTGGTCGTCACCAACGGCGGGGTGTCCATCCCCTGGCTCCACCAGAGCAGCGATTCGGCGCGCACCCAGAGCCGGTCGCCCCAGAGGGAACTGAAGGGCCGACACGGCCCCTGGCAGCCCCAGTAGGCGCCCGGCTGAGGGCACGCCCCCCCGGGAACATCGCAGCAGGCACCCGCCTCGGGTTCGTAGTATTCCATGCCCTCCGAGAGACCGAGTTCAGGCTCGGCCTCGACCAAGGCGGGTTGCGTGGGCGGGACCATCGTGGTCGAAGCGTTGGCAACCTGCTTGACCCTCGGAGCAGCCTGCCACGGCGGCACAGACGCCGACTGGCCGTTAGCGGTCGAGAGCAGACTCGCCGCACAGAATAGCGCCAGCCATCGCGAGCACCCGGAAGGCGCGCAGCGGCGAGCTGGAGAACACAGGGAGATGTCTTCTGCCTTCATCTGGTCGAATCCGTGACACTTGAGCACCCCCCTGCTCAGTATGCGTGGCGCGATGGCTTCACGCTGTCGTCCTTTTCGGCCATCGCCGCGAAAACCTTGAATCGCTTTTTCGCAAAGCCACGAACTTGGCCTTGCCTGAACCGCCCATTCCCCCTGGTATCGCCATTTGTTCGGCCGCCCGAGGGAACCGGCGCGTCGCGCGAGACGGTTTCGCCACTAACATCGTCAACTGCCGAGCGGTTCTTGATGTTCGTGCGTCGCGAAGTGGCGCGGCGGCGTCCACGCCGGACGGGCCGGGCCGCGTTCACCGCCTGGCCAGTTCCGCCTCGATCACTTCGAGGATTTCGGGATCGTCGGGCTTCGTGCGCGGCGCGAAGCGGGCAACGACCCGGCCGTCGCGCCCGATCACGAATTTCTCGAAGTTCCAACGGATCTTGCCCGGCCCTTCAGGCTCGGTCTTCTGGCGGGTGAGGTACTTGTAGAAATCGCATGCCTCGTCGCCGTTGACGTCGATCTTGGCAAACAAGTCGAAGGTCACGCCGTAGTTCACCCGGCAGAACTCCCGAATCTCGTCGGCCGTCCCCGGCTCCTGGTCGCGGAACTGGTTACAGGGAAACCCGAGAACCGCGAGGCCCTCGTCCGAATACCGCTCGTGGAGCCTTTGAAGTTGCTCGTACTGGGGAGTCAGGCCGCACTTGCTGGCCACGTTGACCACCAGCACGACCTTGCCGAGATACTTGCCGAGGTGGACGTCCTTGCCGTCCAGCGACTTCATCGGGAAGTCCAAAGCCGGCGGTACGGGCCTGGCCGATGGCCCGGCGGCGCGGGCGGGTACGCCCAGGGCGAAAAACAAGGCGGCCAGGGCCGAAGCTGCAGCGATTCGCGTCATCTTTCGAGTCTCCCGTGGTTCGAACCATCGTGTCGGATCGGGAATTCTATGGACGCCGCCCGGCAAAGAACATTGGGCGGGCAGGGTTCCGTCGTCCGCGGTCCCGAAGTCGCCGTCTCGTCGCGGGGCCGTGCGCGCCGGGTGCGTTTGCGCGGGAGCATCGACTTCGCGGCCCACGCGCGCGTCGGGCTCTTGCCGCCTGCAACGCTCGCGGGTGAAGATTGGGCGATGATGATCGACAAGGTCGATTCTCCCTACCTGCTCGACCATCTTCGGCCCGAGGAAGTGCGTCTGACAACGCTGCGAGACGACGGGGCGGCCGTATGCGGACGGCTCGACGAGCATCCCGACTTCGACAAGGGGAAGGAGTCGATGACGCCGGGCGAGTTTTGGAGCCTCGTCGGCGAAAAATGGCTGCTCGAAACAAAAGGCGCGGAGACGACCCGGTGATCGTCTCCTTCGCCGTCGTGTGCGAGGCCCCGGCCGACCACCGCACCGCCTGCGACCTGGCCAACCGCGGCGGACGGCCTACAGGCGAAGCCGATACGTCTGATCGCAGCGCGGAGAACGGTGCTCGGCTTCGACGGGCACGAAACCGTGGGCCTCGTAGAGTCGGATCGCCTCTTGGAGCACCGAGTGGGTTTCGAGCCGGACCTCGTCGAACCCCAACGCGCGTGCCCGGTCGAGCATCCGGCGGAGCAGGCGCTTGCCCAGGCCCCGGCCGCGGGCCGACGGAGCCAGATACATCTTGCGCAGCTCGACCCGGCGACGGTCGAGGGGCATCAGGCCCACGCTGCCGACAATGCGGCCGTCGCGTCGTTCGACGACTTCGAAGGCCCCACCCGCCCGAACGTAGCTCGCCTCGATGTCGACCAGATCGGCGTCGGTCGTCTCGATGGCCGGTTCGAGCCCGTATTCCTCCAGCACCGAGAAGACGATCTCCCGAACGGCCGCCCCATCGTCGTTGGTGGCGGGCCGGATGAGGTATTCGTCGTCCGCTCGCGACATGGCAGTGACCGCCTCGGGGTAGCTTATCGGACCGGCGCCGGGTGCGCCGGATTGACCAGGGTGGTCTCTTCGTCGAATTTGGGCACGATCAGGCTCTGGCTGGTCAGCTCGGCCCGCACGCGCGCCTCGCCCGGCTCCCGGGCCCGCACGCGCACTCGATACTCGAGAGACGCGCCCGGCTCCAGCGACTCGACCGGATCGAAGCGAACGGTCTGCCCCACGACGCGGTAGTCGATCGAGGGGGGGCCGAACGTGGTGAACTTGACCAGCTCCATCTCCGGGGGGATCGCCACGGCCACGGCCACTTGCCGGTCGGCGATCTCGCCCACGTTGGCGACGCGAACCACGTAAGTCATCTGCCGGCCGAGGTCGATCGGGTCGTGCGTGTCGGTCACGGTCAGGTCGAGTTGGGGCGCCCCGGGCGGTGGGGCCTGGTCGATCCGCAGACAAGCTTCGGCCCGCTGTTCGACTCCGCCGTCGGCGGTGGCGACCACGTACCCGCACGCCCGCGCGCCGGGCAGCAGGCACTCGCAACGGATCGTCAGGCGGCGAATCTGCCCCGGCGGCAGCGTGTCGTAGTTCCAGATGAGATTCGCCCCCTCGCGGCGATGCCCGTCCGCGGCCAGTCGCGGGTCGAGCTGGCGATCGAAGCTGGCCACCACGCTCACGCCCGTCAGCGCGGCCTCGCCGTCGTTGGCGACCTCGATCTGGAAGTCGACCGTCTGACCGACCTCGCGTGCCTCGGGGGCAACCATGCGAACGGCCAGCGCTGCGCGGGGAGCGGGCACCGCGGGCTTGGGGACCTCGGGCCGCGTGACCTCGGGCTCCCGCGGGGGAACCGAGGCTTCGACCGCCTGAAGGCACGCCTGGGCGGTCGCCAGGACGCGCCCTTGCGCGAGGATCTCGACCGTGTTGCACCAACGCCCCGGCCTGACAACCCGCAAGACCACGCCGATCTGCTGCGACTGGCCCGGCGCCAGGTCGGTTCCCAGGTCGCGTTCGATGGGGCTGGAGAACTCGGCATGCTCGAGACCCGCGTCGAATCGGTCTTTGATCAGCAGGCCGCTGAGCACGGTCGACCCGCGATTCGTGACCACGATGCGGAAGGTCGCCTCGTCGCCGACGCGCACCGAGCGCTCGGGCCCGGCGACCTGCACCTCGACCTGGGGCGTTGCGATGGCCGTGGTCGCGCAGTGCTCCGCGCGCAGGCCGCCGGCCGCGGTCACTTCGGCGCAGTTCGTGACGTCGCCTTGAGCGTCGGCGCGGAAATCGACCTCGATCGACCGGGTTTCGCCCGGCCCCAACGTGCCGAGTCGCCAGCGGATCGACCGCCCCGCGCCCTCGCCCTCGGGATCGCTGCGCACATAGGTCAACCCGTCGGGCACGACGTCGGTTACCACGACGTCGTCGGCCGGCAGATCGCCGGGGTTCGATGCGACGATGCGATAGGTGAGGGTGGCCCCCGCACCGGCCACCGCGGGACCCGTCTTGGTCACGGCGATGTCGGGGGCCGACCAAGTGACGAGCACCGTACCGCCGCCCACCACGATCGGCTTGGCCGCGAGCCCGCCCAGCACCGCCGGCCGGATGATCTGGATGCCGATCCGGTTGGTTCCGGGAGCGGGCGCGGTCTGGAAGATCTCGACGCTGGCCTGTCCCTGGGGGTCGGTCGGAACCTCGATGGCGGGGGCTCCGTCGGGGGCGAAGCCCGCGCCCGGGCCGTCGAGAACCTCATATCGCACCAGCCAGCCGGGGCAGGGCGAGTGGTCGGTCTGCCGGGTGACCGTGGTCGTCAAGGTGTGGCGCGTGCCGGCGGGTTGGATGGCCGGAGGCGGCAGGCACCACTGGGCGTCGATCCAGTGGATCGTGGCCGTCTGTCGGCGGCGATTCGCGTCGACGACCCCCGGAGCGTACGCCGTGACGCGGCTGACCCCCTCGTGGGCCGCGCTGACGGCGATCCAGGTCTGCCCCGGCTCGACGAACACGTCGTCGGCCGGCGTGGGCGTTCCCCGCGTCAAGTGCTGGCGGGTCCGCGAGGTGCTTCCGATGGCGAACGTGTTGTCGACCTTGTGGGGGCGCGTGAAGTCGCCCACGAGAAAACTCAGCGACGAGCCGCGGTCGAGATCGACGAAGTGGCCGGGTCCGCCCGGCTCGATCATCCACTCGACCCGCTCGTTGGTGCGCAGGTAGTCGTCGCTGGCGCGAACGCCGGCCAGCAGGATCACCTCGCTGCCGATTGAGGCCACCGTCTCGACGGGAAAGAGCACCAGGTCGACGCGGTCGGCAAAGCACGGCGACGGCGACGGTCGGCCCGGGGGCGGCGCCGGGGTGATGACCGGCTCGGCAAAGATGCGCTCGCCTGTCGGATCGATGCGGGGCACGTTCAGATGCACGCAGCCCGAGACCAGCGCGGCGCAGACCGCGACCGCCAGCCCGGTCGGTCGAAGTCCTTTCTTCGCACGCCTCATGGCCCTTCTCCGGCCTCCTCAGCGCGCTAGCTGAGCGTTTGCGCAATATCCACCTGAAAAGCATATCGCGCGATTTGGCAACATGGGGACTTTTTTCCACGCGGTCGGTCGACAAACGGCAACGTTGCCCGTCGCGCCGGCACATAATCGCTGCAATCGGCGCCACCCTCGGCGAGACCGTGCCGCGGGCCCCCGCTTGGGAAGGGGGTCGCTTTCGTTGCGATCCGGCGACCGCGCCGGTATCCTTTTACGTATCGATCTGCGCAACGGTTGGACCGATCCCGGAGCCACACCGCCGGAAATCGCAGAGTTTACGTCAGCGAGGCAGAAGCGGGAGTCTGGAGAAAATGCGTATCGCGCTTGTCGCGCTGCTCGGCGTCGCGGCCGGCCTGAGCGGGCCCCTCGAAAAGCCGGCGCGCGGCGGCGCGCCCGAGGAAGCCGCGCCGTCGCTGCCGCCCGGCGTGTCCGCCCTGGTGTTCGCCGTGCGCCCGTACGGCCCCGACGGGCACTACTACGCCAATTTCGGGTACTATAGCTTTGATCCCAATGAAAAGGTCTATCCCACCGGCGCGCGTCTTTGCCGGCTGAACCTCGCGACGGGCGAGGTCGCGACCCTGCTCGACGACCCGGCCGGCGGCGTGCGCGATCCGCAAGTGCATTACGACGGCCGGCGGATTCTCTTCGCCTACCGCAAGGGCGGGTCGGAGCACTATCATCTCCATGAGATCGACGTCGACGGAACGGGGCTTCGCCAACTGACCGACGGACCGTTCGACGACGTCGAGCCCACCTACCTGCCCGACGGCGGCATCGCGTTCTGCTCGTCGCGGTGCAATCGCTGGGTGGCGTGCTGGAAGGTGCCCGTGGCGATCCTCTACCGTTGCGACGGCGACGGCGGGAACGTGCGGCCGCTCAGCAGCAACGCGGTGACCGAGAACACCCCCGCCGTGCTGCCCGACGGACGCCTGCTCTACACCCGCTGGGAGTACGTCGACCGGAGCCAGCTCTGCTACCATCACCTGTGGACGGTCAACCTTGACGGTACGGGGCAGATGACCTATTTCGGGAACATGCATCCCACGGGCATGGCCGCGAACATCGCCAGGCGCGACGGCAACCGCGTGACCTACGACAACGTTCCCGGCGCCGAGGCCATGCTCGACTCGAAGCCCATCCCGGGCACGAACAAGGTCGTGACGATCTTCTCGCCCGGGCACGGCCGGCGCGAGCACGCGGGCTTCGTGACGATCATCGACCCGCGCCGCGGGCCCGATCACCAGCCCTCGGCCGAGCGAATACACCCCGGCGGCGCCTGGCGCGATCCCTATCCGCTTGCGCCCGACCGCTTTCTCGTCGCGAACCAACGCGAGCTGCACCTGATGGACGACCGGGGCGCGACGCGTGTGCTTTATCGGCTCGACGATCCCCGGCCCGACATGATGCTGCACGAGCCCGTGCCCGTTCGGCCCCGGCCGCGCGAACGCGTGCTCGCGGCCCGCGACGACCGCTCCGACGCGACGGGCCGGCTGATCCTGGCCGACGTGAATCGCGGGCGCAACACGGCGGGCATCGCGCCCGGCGAGGTCAAGAAGCTGCTCGTGCTCGAGCAGCTCCCGGCCCCGTTCCACGACAGCCCGGGGTTCGACGGCATCAGCCTTTGGGGGACGTTTACCTTAACGCGCATCCTGGGCACCGTGCCGGTCGAGCCCGACGGTTCGGCGCATTTCGAAGTGCCCGCCCTGCGGAGCCTGTTCTTCGTCTCGCTCGACGAGAACGACCTGTCGATCAAGAAGATGCAGAGCTTCGTCACGCTGCAGCCCGGCGAGGTGACCGGTTGCGTCGGGTGCCACGAGCCCCGCGTGGTGGCGCCGGTCAATCCGAGCGGCGGCACGCTCATGGCCCTGCGGCGCAAACCGAGTCGGATCGAGCCGATCGCCGGGGCGCCCGAAATCGTCGATTTCCGGCGCCACGTGCAGCCCATTCTCGACAAGCACTGCGTCGCGTGCCACGGCCCGAACGACCCCGACGGCGGCCTCCGCCTGGGCGGCGACCGGGGAGTCCCGTCGCACGGCCGGGGCCGCGTTCTGACGTCCTACGTGGCCCTGGTCTCGTGCTTCGAGGAGATCGTCGACGGGCGCAACGCGCACGGCAACCGGGCCCCGCGGGCGATCGGCAGCTCGGCCAGCAAGCTGATGACCCGAATCGACGGCAGCCACTACGACGTCAAGCTTTCGCCCGACGAGACGCTCCTGGTGCGCCTCTGGCTCGACTCCGGGGCGGCGGCCAACGGCACCTACGCCATCATGGACGGAGGCACGCCCGAGGAGCCCAGCCCCCAATACTTCCGCGAGATGAAGCGATACGGCATCCTGCCGCCCGACGCGGGCGCTGCGATCGACGTGTACGCGACCGACGAAGCCTACTTTCGCTCGTTCTGGTACGTGCCCGCTACGCCCTGAAGCTCCCGCGGATCGCGCGCCCGCGCCCGCCGGCGGATCGGGTTGACCGCCCGCGCGACGGCGCAATAATGATCGGGGCCCATGCCTCGGACGAAACCCCGGAGACGATCATGAAACGACGTTCTTTTCTACAAGCGGTGGGTGGAGCCGTCGGAAGCGGGGCCCTTGCCGCCGGCTCGGTCGCGGCGGGCCAGGCCCCCGCCACGGCCGACCGCGAAGCGGCCGTGGCCGGGTTGCCGCGCCGCGTGCTCGGGCGGACCGGCTGCCAGGTCTCGATCGTCGGCTTTCCCGGCCTGGCCCTCGTCCATCACGACCAGGATGCCTGCACCGAGGCCATCCACGATGCCTTCCGGCGGGGCGTCAACTACTTCGACGTCGCCCCGGCCTACGGAAAGGGCGACGCCGAAACCAAGATGGGCATCGGCCTCGAGGGAATCGACCGCGACCAATACTACCTGGCCTGCAAGACCCAAGCCCGCGACAAGGCGGGCGCCCGGGCCGAGCTGGAGCGCTCTCTCGAACGGCTCAAGACCGACCACTTCGACGTGTATCAACTCCACGCCTTGCGCCAACCCGACGAGGTCAAGCAGGCCCTCGGCCCCGGCGGCGCCATCGAGACCTTTCGCGAAGCCCGAGACGAAGGCAAGGCGCGATACCTCGGCTTCTCGGCCCATACGACCAAGGCCGCGCTCCTGGCCATGAGACATTTCCGCTTCGACACGGTGATGTTTCCCATCAATTTCGTCGAGTATTTCAAGATGGAGTTCGGCAAGCCCGTGCTCGAGTTGGCCCGGGAGCAAGGCGCGGCCGTGCTGGCCATCAAACCCATGTGCCGAGGCGCGTGGCCCAAGGATATGGAGCGCACCCGTCGCTGGTGGTACCGGCCCGTCGAAGACGACCACGAAGTGCGCCTGGCCATGCGTTTCACCCTCTCGCGCGAGGGCGTGGTCGCGGGATTCCCGCCCGCGTGGGTCGACCTGCTCGACAAGGCGATCGAAGCGGGCAAGGCGTACCGGCCGGTTACCGACGCCGAAGTCGACGAGTTGCGGGCCCTGGCCGGCACGTGCGATTCGATCTTCCTCCGCGAGGAGGAGCGAGTCGCCGTGGGCGCGCGCCCCGACCGGGCCGTCTACCCCGACAGCCCGCACGAGTGCGGTGGACCGATGTACGCCTGAGACCGATCGCAGGAGCCCGCGGGTCGGCCCGGCATCGCGACGGCCGTTGCGTCGGGGTTACGGGCTTTGGTTCAGCTCCTTGACGCGGATGTTGCGGAACTCGACGCGCGAGCCGTGGCCCACGAAGCCGAGGTGGCCCGACTTGCGGAAGCGGCCCGGGTGCTCGTAGCCGTCCAAGGGCTCGTCGATCTCGTCGAGGTTGGCGTCGACGATCACGGTGCCGTTGAGCGTGACCTTGATGTGGGGGCCGTTGCAGGAGATCTCCTGGCTGTTCCACTCGCCGGCCGGCTTGAGATGCCCCCGTTTCGCCGGCACCAGCCCGTAGATCGAGCCGTGGTACTGGTAGGGCTTGAGGTTCTCGTAGCGCGGCGCGTCGTCGTCGAGGATCTGGATTTCCATGCCGTTGCGCGAAACCCGGCCGCCGACCGGGGACCGGATGGCGACCCCGTTGTTGCCGCCCGGCTCGAGCTTGAACTCGAAGCGGAGGATGAAGTCGCTGTACTCCTTCGTCGTGAACAGGTTCCCTCCGCCCTTCTCCTTGCAGACGAGGATGCCGTTCTCGGGCACGTACCCGTCGACGGCCCCCTGCCAGCCATCGAGCGTCTTGCCGTCGAAAAGGTGGATGAATCCCCCGTCGATCTCCTCTTGCGACAAGCCGCACGTGGCGGCCTGATCGGCTTGGGCGAAACCGGCAAACAGCAGGGTCGCGGCAGTAAGAATCAGACGCATGGATGTCTTCTCCATCATGTTTCCTGGAACGATCAAGCGAGGTTGAGAATCCGTCGGGCGTTTTCGCGGAAGATCTTCGATTGCACGTCGTCGGGCAAGTCGAGGTCGTCGAGCAGTGCGAACTGGGGAACGTCTTGGCCTTGGGCCAGGTAGTCGGTGCCGAAAAGCAGGCGATCGGCTCGTCGGATGAGAAACTGCCGGCCGAACTCGGGGTCGCGGCGGATGGCGTTCGCCCCGCTGCCCGCCGACAAGTCGCCGTACACGTTGGGATACTTGTCCATGAGCCGGTCGATCGCGCCGCCGGGAGCGACGGGACCACTGGGGTACCGGCCCATCTCGGCCTGCTTCACGTCGCCCGAGATCGACGACCACCACGCCTGGGCGTGGCCGATGAAGACGCTGCCGGGCACTTCCCGCAACACGCGCTCCAGCCCCGGCAGCCCGGGCGCGTCGGTGTTGCGGAGGCTATCCATGTGCAGCAGCACGGGCAGGCCCAACTCGCCCGCCGCGCGGAAGACCTCGAGATTGCCCCGATCGTCGATGGGCACGCCGCACTTGTGCTCTCCCAGGCCCCTGGCCCCCGCGTCGACGTAGCGCTTCAGCAGGTCGAGGATCCCCTTGAAACCTCCCAGGTAGGGCGTGCGCGGGTCGATGTCGCAGAAGGGAATGAGCCGATCGCGGTGCGGCGCGGTCTGCTCGAGCACCCAATGGGTCGACATGGGATAGTACCACGCTTCGGACGAGATCAGCGGGAGCACCACGGCCTGGCCCGTGCGGTGCGCGTCCATCCAATCGAGCATCATTCTGGGAGTAAGGGGCCCGAGCTTGCTCCAGGGCTGGCCCAGATGGGTGTGCACGTCGACGTACTTGCACCCCGCCGGGGCCGGCTGCGCCTCGGGCGCATCGGCCCGCGCCCGGCCCGCGAGCCGGTCGACGATCGCCAGCCCTCCTGCCGCGGCCGCCAGTTGGCCGCAGAAACGGCGTCGGGAAAGGGAGCCGTTGCCCTCGGTGTCGGTGGTATGCACGGAAAAAGCCTCCTCGGGTCGGATGCCGCGTGTGTCGTCGCCGGCCGCCGGCGATCCCGCCGCAACTCCCACGATAGCCCGAACTTTCGGCCGTGCAAGGGGTTGGACGTCCGCAGGGCCGATGCGGCCCCCAGTCGGCCGGCGGAATCGCCGCCGGGGTATTCCGGAAACCTCTATGGACTTGGCCGGCCGAATCTGGGTAGACTCCGCCCTCCAAACTCTGTTCTTGCCGTCCTGTCGGCTTTTCCGGGGCAGCCGGTTCGAGCCCGACCAGAGCGCGGGCGTGACGGGGATGGGAAGACGGTTCGGGTTTTGGAGGGGCACGCTCGCCGACTCCCCGGGTCGACGGGCACGTTTTGGGAGGAGACGCGATGCTTTTCTTGAGGACCCGTCCGCGGTCATGTGCCTTGGCCGCCCTGGCCGCTTGGCTCACGATGTCCTGCCTGTCGGGCCCCGCGAGGGCCCAGGACGGTCGGGTGCCCCAGCCGAACGACGACAGTCCCGTTGGGGAAGCCGTGGCGGCCGACGACACGTCGCCCGACGATCCGGACGATTGGTCGGCCGCGCCGCGCAACGGGGCTTCCGGGGCGCCGACGTCGGCCTGGGATGCGCGGGGCGAGGGGCGGTCGGCCATCCCACCCGAGCAGCCGCTGCCCGCGTCGGCCGCGGGGTCGGCCAACGCGATGTCGGTGGTCGCGCCCCCGGCCGAGACGCCCGAGCCCGAATCGCCGCTCGAGCCGACGCCCGACCCACTCTACGCCGAGAAGGTGGCGGTGGAGACGGCCAGTTTCAACCGGGTGACGCCGGGCGTCACCACGTTGGAGGAGATCGAAAAGGCCTGGGGCCCACCTCGGGAAATGGCCCATCGAAACGCCCAGCTCGTCCATCTGTACGTGATCGAGCCCTTTTCGTGGGTCGAGGTGAGCTTTCTCAAGGACAAGGTGGCCGCCATCGTGATTCGCCTCGACCAGGCGTTCCCGGCCAAGACCGTCGCCGAGCAGCTCGAGATGGGCAACATCCAACCCGTGCTCGTGTCGAACGAACTGGGCGAGGTGCTCGGCCAGTCGTTTCCCGAGCGGGGCGTGCTGTTCTCGTTCGAGCCGAGCGACACGCCGGGAAAGGCCTCGATGCGGGTCCATCAGATCATTATCGAGCCGGTCAGCTCCGAGTCGTTCGTCCTGCGGGCCGAGACCTTCATGGAACGCCGACTCGAGGCCAGCCTGCGCGATCTGGCCGAGGCGGTCAAGCTCGATCCGAATCACGCCCGAGCCCATTGGCTGCGGGCGCGCTTGTTGACGGCCGTGGGCGACGTGCAGGCGGCGCTGGAGGCGAGTAGCGAGGCGGTGCGACTCGAACCGCGTAATCCGCAGTACCGCATGACGCGGGCGCGCGTTCTCGGTCGGTTGAACCGGGTCGACGAGGGCATCGAGCAGGCCGAGCAGGCCCTGGCCGACAGCGAGTCGCGCCCTCACGTCAAGGCGGAGATCTTCGGTCTGCTGGGCGATCTTCACGGATCGGGAAAGAAGCCCGACTACCGGCGCGCGCTGGACTACCACATGAACGCCATCCGGACGGCCGATCCCCTGGCGGCGAGCCGCCACCCGGCGCTGCGCCTGGCGGCCAAGGAGGTGCTCGTCAACGCCCATCTGGGCGCGGCCCACGACATCGCCTGGGGCCTTTGGGAGCAGAAAGAGCAATCGGTGCCCCGGTGGATCGAACGGGCCGAGGCCGCGGCCGCCGATCTCGTCCAGAACGAGGGCGGGTCGGCCGAGCACGAGCTGCAAGTGGCCGTTCGGGCCCTGGCCGCCTGCGTCGGCTTGAGAGACCAGGTCGATCCCACCCCCTGGGTCGACAAGACGCTCGAGACGACTCGACGACTGCTCGACGAGGCCGGCGACTCGCGTCGCAAGCGGCAACTCCAGTGGGAAGCGGGAACCGCCCTGTACGACGCCGTGCAGATCTACCAGATGCGGGGCGAACACGAGACCGCCCTCCGGTGCGGCGGGCAGGCGGTCGAGTACCTCGAGGCGGCCGCCGAGTCGCACACCAACGACGCCTCGGAAACCTACCTGCTGGGCCGCCTGTACTTCCGGCTCGGCGCGATCCATGCCGTGGGCAAGCAAGACCATGCGGCGGCCGTCACCTGGTTCGAAAAGGGAATCCCCCTTTTCGAGGAGACCGTCCCCCAGCTCGGCGAAGCCGAGTTCGGCCGACTGGGCGAAACCTACGTCAGCATGGGCGTCTCCTACTGGGAGGAAGGGCAGAAGGAGCGGGCCGTGCGCCTGACCAAACGCGGGGCCGAACTCATGCACCAGGCGGTCATCGTCGGCGCGCTGGCCGAGCCGTCCCTCGAGATCCCCTACAGCAACCTGGCCACCATGGCGCAGCACCTGGGGCAAAACGATCAGGCCAGGCAATACCTGGAAGAGGCCCGAAGGTACAAGCAAAGCGCCCCGCGATAACGGCGGCCGACGCGGAGGCTCGCATGGGCCCTATCGGGCGTGGCGATGTTGAACCCGGGCAATGCCCGCGGCGCCGATGTACCCCGCGTCGCTGCCCAGCGAGGCCAGCTCGATGCGCGTCCGGCGCGCGAGCACGGGGAAGGCGCGCGCGCGGAACTCCTCCCGGATTCGATCGAGGAATCGCCGCCCCAGCGACGTTTCCTTGCCGCCGAAGGTCATGGCCCCGCCCAGCAGGACGCCGTTGGGGTCGATCGTGTGGACCAGCGTGACGATCCCGATGCCGAGGTATCGGGCCGTGTCGAGCACGATCTCGTTCGAGAGCACGTCGCCTCCCTCGGCCTCCTCGGCGATCAGCTTGGGGGTGAGCGTCGCGCCGGCCTCGAGCCGGGCGGCCAGCGAACTCGGCACGCGGGCGTCGAGGGCCTCCTGCGCCCGTTTGATCACGGCCGTGGCGCTGGCGTAGGCTTCGAGATGCCCCCGCTGCCCGCAACAGCACCAGCGCGCCTCTTCCGAACAGTTGATGATGATATGGCCGCACTCGGCGCCGTGGCTGTTTTCGCCGTCGATCGACAGGTCGCCCACGATGATGCCGCAGCCGATGCCCGTCCCCAGGGTCAGCAGCACGAGGCTGTGGAAGTCGCGTCCCGAGCCGACCCAGTACTCGCCGTAGGCCGCCGCGGCGGCGTCGTTGGCAAAGGCCACGGGCCGGCCCGCGTGCTCGGCCAGCCGATCGCGGATGGGAAAATCGTCCCACCCCTTCAGATTCACCGGCTGCAAGAGCATGCCGGCCGGGATGTCCATGGTGCCGGGCGAGCCCAACCCGATGCGGGGCACGTCTTTCAGGTCGATTCCCGCCTCCGCGACCGCCGCGTGGACGGCCTCGGCCATCCGCCGGGTGGCATCCTCCGGCCCCCGGTGCGACTCGGTGCGGATCGTGCGGTACGCGACCGAGCGCCCCTGATCGTCGACCACCCCCACCTTGATGTTCGTGCCCCCAAGATCAACCCCCGCGAAAAACGGCGCCTGAGCTTCCGCCACCGGAATGAACTTGCGAGTCTCGGCCATAAGTGCGAATCTGCCTGTCGAAACGTGGACCCTCGGGATACGGAACGCCAAAGTCCGCAGTATAAGGCCTCCCTATCCGGGTGGCAATCAGCCGAAGGCACGATTTGGCGGACGAAACGGCACGCCACGTGCACCTGGAGCCCGCGCCGTCAGGACGACGGCCGGGCATGGCATCGGCCCCGCCGAAAGGCTCTGCCCGCACCGAGTTTTTCGGCTTTCGTGGCGATTCGGGGCGAATTCGGCGAAAGTTGAGATTGTAGAATCTTCAAATTCCGACGAAAATGCTGCTTCGACCTGTCGCACCCGACTCGTCCAACAAAACCCGTTTTTGGAAAAGGATTCCACCAGGGATCGTCACGGCCACGGTCGCCGGCTCGGGCCACGGGAAGAAACCCGGGTGAGCCGAACCGCGGCGTGTGATCCGCAGCCAAGGTGACAGGGACGTCGCCGGCTTTCCGCGCTGCCCGGCCGGACACGACCACGCATTCGGCCGGCCGGCGGCACACGGACAGACTCTCGGCCTCCTACTTCGCCCGGCGCGGCTCGCCTCGCCCCCGTTCGTGACCAGGACGATCCCGCACTGCAAGGAGGCAGCCATGCTGTCCGCACAGGCGGTGATCGCGGCCCTGGCGATTCTCGGCGCCGGCGGCGAAACGGTTCTGCTCGACTTCTATTCCGACAGTTGCCCCCCCTGCCGCCAGATGGCCCCCACGGTCGATCGCCTGGCCGCGATGGGCTACCCGGTCGAGAAAGTGAACGTCACGCGGCGGCCCGATCTGGCGAGCCGGTTCGGCGTGACGAACATCCCCTGCTTCGTGATGCTCGTCGACGGCCGGACCGTGGCGAGGGAGGTCGGGTTGACCTCGTTCGAGCGACTCGAGCAGATGTGCAAGATGGCGGCGCCCCGCCCGTCGGCCCCGTCCTCGGCCCCCGTGGCTCGAAGCGCCCCGCCCAATCCGTCGCCGCCCTTGGTATCCCTTCCACCGACCCCGAGCCGCGAGGCCTTCTCGGCCGACGCGGGGCCGGCCGATTCGCGCACGCGCCGTGCGGATCCGCCGCCTTGGCCGCACGAGATGCCCGAGCCACGAGGCCTCGACACGGAGGCGGCGCCTTCGGTCGACGACCTGATCGCGGCCTCGGTGCGTCTGCGAATCGAGGACCCGAACGGACGCTCGTGCGGGTCGGGCACGATCATCGACGCCCGAGGCGGCGAGGCGTTGATCTTGACCTGCGGCCACGTGTTTCGCGACTCCCAAGGCCGAGGCCGCATCGAGGTCGACCTGTTCGGGTTGACGCCCAAGGAGGGGATCCCCGGCACCCTGCTCCGCTACGACTTGGACCGCGACGTCGCCCTGGTGACCGTTCGCGTTCCCGGCCCGGTCGCCGTGGCGCGCGTCGCCCCGCCCGACCACCGGGTCGCGCGAGGCGACCGGGTGATCAACGTGGGATGCAACAACGGCGATTTGCCCACGGCGCGACTCAGCCGGATCGCCGCGGTCGATAAGTACGGCGGGCCGCCGAATCTTACCGTGGCGGGAATGCCCGTCCAGGGGCGGAGCGGCGGGGGGCTGTTTTCCGAAGACGGGCTGGTGATCGGCGTCTGCAATGCGGCCGACCCCTCCGACAACGAGGGCCTGTATGCCGCGCTGGCTTCCATCCACGCCCATCTGGACGAGGCCGAACTCTCGTACGTGTACCGTTCGAGCCCCGACGATGCCTCGCGCGACGCCACCCTGGTTGCCGCGGCCCCTCCGTCGATGCCCCGCGCCATGCCCCGGCCTTCCGACGTGCTGCCGTCGCCGGGGCCCTCGATCGACGACGAGGGCCGCGCGCCGGAGACAACCGCGGCCGATCGCTCCGCCGCACTGAGTCGCGAGGAGCAGGCGGCGCTGGAGGAGATCCGGCGGCGCAAGCTCGAGGGCGCCGAGGTCATCTGCGTGATTCGCTCGCGGAGCGACCCCCGCGCGCAGAGCGAGATCCTGGTGCTGAACGACGCCTCGGCAGGCTTCCTGCACGAGTTGGCCGCCGAAGCGCGCCGCGACGCCCGGCAACTCACTTCCTACGAAGTGCCCCATCCAACGGAACGGGCAAGCCGCGCACCGGTCCAAGAATCGGATCGCCAGGCCGCGCCCACCGCGGCGCGTCGTCCCGGATACGGCTCGGCGCAGCGAACCGCCGACGCCCGGACTGACTGGGAGCCTCGCTGGCGCGAGCCCTCCGACCGGTAGCCGTTCGTCCGGCGCGCACGGAACGTTTGGGGGGAACGGGTAGCCCGCTGGGCTGAGCGGTTCCGATCGTCGGCAGCCAGACCACGGGTTCCCACGCGACAGACCACTGGTTCCCACGCGACAGACCACTGGTTCAGACCACTGGTTCCCACGCTTCCGCGTGGGAACCCAGGGCATCGACGCTTCGCGTCTCTCCGAGGCCGCAAAGCGGCCGAAAGGTGCGTTCCCACGCAGAAGCGTGGGAACGAGTGGGAGGTGCGTTCCCACGCAGAAGCGTGGGAACGAGTGGGGGCAGCGTGGGAACGAGTGGGGGAACGATCTGGAACACGCCGTCCGGAGAGGGCCGCGCTCACAACAGCGGGGTCAGGCCCGGCGTTGCCCGAGGCGGCTGCTCGAACCGGGTATCCCAGTCGAGCTTGTCGGGCACCAGGGTCTGCTGCGAATGGAGGGCCTGCTCCCAGGTGACTTCCTTGCCCGTATAGGCCGCCATGCGCCCCATGATCGCCATGAGCGTGGTTCGGGCCATGCGAAAGCCGTCGTTGATGGGCGCTGCCGCGCGGATCGAGGCGAACAGCTCGTCGTGCTCGGTCTGATACATGTTGACCGGCGGGCCGTCGTAGCGCCAAGTCGTCCGGCCCTCGATGACCGGACTCCGCCCGCGCCCGATCGTGCAGATGCCCTGGGCGCCGATGATGTAGTCGGCGTTCTCGCAGTAGCAGCCCGCGTGGGAGCGGCAACCGAGGAAGCCCCGCACGCCGTCGGCGTACTCGTAGGCCACGAAGGCGTTGTCGAACGTGTTGCCGTCGGAAGGAAACACGCGGCTGCCCAGGGCGACCGCCCTGGCCGGCATCGCGTCGTCGAGCCACCACGACATCTTGTCGACGCTGTGCCCGCCCGACAGCAGGATCGTCACGTCACCCGAGAGCCAAAGGTAGTCGTACCAGTCGCGGATCTGCCATTCGAGGTCGGACATCTCCGGCGTGCGCGGGCCGTGGTACTTGCGGCTCAGCCCGCCGCGGTAATAGGTCGAATACGCCGCCCGAATCGGGCCGATGGCGCCCTGGCGGATCCGCTCGACCGCCGCGCGCAGGGCGGCGTTGTAGCGCCAGCAGAATCCCGAGACGATGGCCAACCCCTTTGTCTGGGCCAACTCGGCCGAGGCGAGCACCGAACGGACGCCCGGCGCGTCGACCGCCGCCGTGATCTCGGCGAACACGTGTTTGCCCGCTTCGACCGCCGCCTTAAGATGCGGCGCGCGAAATCCCGGCGGGGTCGCCAGAAGCACCACGTCGACCTCGCTGTCGATCAGATCCTGATAGGCGCCGAACCCGAGAAAACGCCGCTCGGGCGCCACGCGGACCTTGTCGGGCATGCGCTCTTCGAGCTGGTTCAGGCTCGCGCGCAGGTTGTCTTCGAACAGGTCGGCCATGGCGGTCAGCTCGACGCGATCGTCGGCGCTGAGGGCCTGGAACGCCGCGCCGGTGCCCCGCCCGCCACATCCGATCAGGCCGACCCGCAGGGTCTCGGTGCTGCGGGCATGGACGGGCGCCGCGGCCCGGCCGAGCCGCGAGACCGCCGCGCTCGCGGCCGCCACCGAGGCCGAGCAGCGGAGAAAGCGGCGACGCGAGGTCTTTCGAGCGTTCGTCATGATCGTCTCCTCCCGCGGCGGGGTGTTGCGTGAAATCGAGTCGGCATCGCCAACGTGGAGCGGGCGTCTCGGCTGCCTGTCGCGGTGCGTCAGCCTTGCGTGTTCCGCAACTCGGCGAGGCGCTGCCCGAACGACGCGAAGCGCTGGCGATAGGCCGCGGTCCAATCGGGATTCGGATCGACCGGGTCGGCGTATTTGACCAGCACGGCCACGGCATCGGCCACGGTAAAGGGCTGGGCGATGCCTTGCTGCTTTCTTCGATGCGATTCGAGGGCGGCCAGAGCCGTGACCGCCGCTCCGAGGGCGGGCCCTTCGGCCGATTCGAGCCGCTCGAGCCGGCGGCCCAGCACCGAGGCGAGGATCTCGCACATCAGGTCGCTGCGCGCGATGCCGCCGGAGACCGTGATCCGCGTGACGTTCTGCCCCGCCTTCTGGTGGGCCTCGACGCCCAGGCCGATGAGGTAGGCGATCGCCTCGAGGGCCGCGCGGAATCGCTGGCCCTCCGACGGCGGCCGCGCCGGATACCACCGGGTGACCGGCCGGGTGATTCCCAGGGAGGGCTCATTGAAGACGAAAGGCATGACCACCGTATCGCCGGCGCCGGGAGCGCAGGCGCGTCCCTCGCGTTCCAGCCGAACCCAGTCGGGGTCGTCGCCCACCACGGTGTCGAGGAACTGGGCCCCGTTGTTGTAGCACCGCATCCACAGGTACGGGCCCCAGTTCAGGCGCATCACGTCGAGATCGTCGCCGTCGGGAAGCCGCTCGGAGGAGGAATTGACCACGGCCGAGTTGCCCAGGATGACGGCCACCTGGCCGGCATCGACCGCACCGCCGCCCACGAGGCCGGCCTGCTGGTCGTCGGAGGTGGGAAACACGAGCGGCGCCCGGCTCGGATCGATCCCGACCTCGAGGCACACCTGGTCGGCCAGGCGGCCCACGGGCTCGCAATGGTCGACGATGCGGGGCAACTGGTTCCAAGCCAGCGCGCGATGCTCCTCGGAGGCAAGGGCCCCGAGCATTTCGCGGCGCCACTGGGCGGTGCGCAGGTCCATGATGCCGGTCGAGGCGGCCGACGACACGCTCGTGACGTCGAAGTTGCCCGTCAGGAATCCGGCCGCCAGCGGGCCGTGGGGGAGAATGCGGTGGGTGCGCCGCCAAGCCGCCGGGTCGAGGTACTCGGGGTCTTCGTCCTTGACCAGGTGGCTGAGCGAATAGCGATCGGCCCAGGGGCCGCCGATCCACTGCTTGACGCGGGGTCTGCCGCCCAGCCGGGCCTCGCCCTGTTGGCGGTAGTGGGCCAGCGTCTGGTCGTTCCAGCAGATGGCCCGGCGGACCTGCACGCGATCGGCGTCGATGCGTCCCGCCGTGTGGTGGGTCGCCGAGATGCCGCCGGCGACCCAGTGGTCGAGTCGCCCGGCTTGGCGGAGCCGGGCGACGATGGCTCGCACGCTGGCTCGGGCCTGACCTTCCAGTTGCATCAGGTTCAACTCCGAGATCCGCTCGTCGAAGGGGTCGCCCCTCCACAGGTCGGTCGGCAGGCGGACCTCTTCGAGCACCCGGCCCTCGAGATCGAAGGCCAGGCACTTGACGGCCCCGGTGCTGAAATCCCAGCCGGTCAAGACGCTCTCGGGGCCCACGCACTTCAACGGTTCTGCCATGACTGCCGCCTCGGCTCGAAGGGGTGTCGGTCAAGCGTACGCTGGTTGTACCACCGCCCGAGGCTCCGCTCAACCGGGCCGACCGCGCGTTCTCTCCGTCGAGCGAGTCGCAACGCGGCGCGAGTTCGGGACCACGACGCATTCCGCCGCAAATCCGTCTCGGACGGCCGGCGACTCGTCGCCGGTGGTGGCCCTTGCCCTTGTCGGGTCCGCCCGCGGCGGGGTAGGATGGGTGGATCCTTCGTGGGATTCGCGACTTTTTTCGACCTTGCAGGGTCGCCATGCCGCGCCGCAACCTCTATTTGCTCGTCATCCTCGCCGTCGTCTGCCTGATGTGCGCGGCCCAGACTTCCCGGTACGGGAGCCTGTTGCGGTTCGCCATGGACCAGATCGACCTCCGCTATCTGGAGGACGTCGACGCGCGAGACCTGTTCCAGGGCGCCCTGGAAGGGATGATGAGTCGCCTGGACGAGTATTCGGCGTACATCAGCCCCGCGATGATGGCCGAGTTCCTGGAGGAGATCGACAAGGAGTTCGGCGGCCTGGGCATCGAGATCATCCTCGACCCCGAGACGAAGGAGCTGCTCGTGGCCAGCCCCTTGGTGGGCACGCCGGCCTACGAGGCGGGGATTCTCGCCGGCGACAAGATCGTCCGGATCGGCGACGAGAGCACGCAGGGTATGTCGCTGGTCGACGCGGCCAAGCGGATGCGCGGCGAGCCGGGCACCGCGGTCTCGCTGACCGTGGTCCGCGAGGGCGAAACCCATCCGATCGACGTGGAGATCGTCCGCGCCGTCATCAAGGTCGACACGGTGTTGGGCGACACGCGCAACCCCGACGGCACGTGGAACTACTTTCTGGAAGGCTCCGAGCGAATCGGGTACCTGCGGATCAACGCGTTTGCCGAAGAGACCTACAAGGAACTCGCTCGGATCGTCCCCCGACTCATCGACGAGGGCATGCGGGGCCTGATCCTCGACTTGCGGAACGACCCGGGGGGCTTGCTCGATGCCGGGGTGGGCACGTGCGATTTGTTCGTCGATTCGGGCGTGATCGTGACCACGCGGAATCGTTGGGGCCGCATCCGCGACAAGTACGAGGCGCACGCCGAGGACACCTACCTGGGCTTTCCCATGGCGGTGCTCGTCAACCAGTTCAGCGCCAGTGCCAGCGAAATCGTGGCGGCCTGCCTTCAGGATCACGGCCGGGCGATCGTCGTGGGCGAGCGAACCTTCGGCAAGGGAACCGTCCAGGAGTTGATCGAGCTGGCGCCCGATCAGGGAATGCTCAAGCTGACCACGGCGAGCTACTGGCGCCCCAGCGGCGTGAATATCCACCGCCACGCCGACGACACCGACGACGATCCCTGGGGCGTCGTGCCCGACGAAGGCTACGAGGTGCGGATCGAGCCCGAGGCGCTGGAAAAGCTGTTTCGCGCACGGATCGAGCGCGACCGGGCCAACCGCACGAACGGCGAGAAACCGGCGCCTTTCGAAGACCCCCAGCGGGAAAAGGCCGTCGAGTACCTCGAGCGGAAGCTGCGTGCGGATCGCTGACCGCCCAGCCGGGAGCCCGTCGCCATGAACTACGAAGTCGAACAGAAATTCCCGGTGGCCGACCTGGCGCCCGTCGAGGCGCGGTTGGCCGAGATGGGCGTGCACGTGTTGGAGCCGCAGTGCGAGGTGGATCTCTACTACGCCCATCCGGCGAGAGACTTCGCCCGGACCGACGAGGCTCTGCGCATCCGCCGCGTCGGGCTGTCGTCGTTCATCACCTACAAGGGCCCGAAAGTCGACGACACCACCAAGACCCGGCGGGAGATCGAATTGCCCCTGGCCGGTGAAGGCGACCCGGCCGTGGGCTGGCAGAAGCTGCTCGACGCGCTGGGGTTCGCGCCGGTGGCCCAGGTCCGCAAGCATCGTCGCAAGGGCGTGATCGGGTGGCACGGACGGCGCATCGTCGTTTCGCTCGACGAGGTCGACGAGTTGGGCCGTTTTGTCGAGATCGAGCTGGCCGTGCCCCGCGACGAGATGGACCGGGCCAAGCGCCGCGTCGCCTCGCTGGCCGAGGAGTTGCGGCTCAGCGCCAGCGAACGCCGCAGCTACCTGGAGCTGCTGCTGGAACATCGAGCCGGCTGAGGGCCCGCGTCTCGCACCGGGGGGCTGGGTCGGCTATATTGCCGGGATGCAGTGCCCGCCGACCTCTCCCTCCCCGACCGAAACCGGCAACGAGCCCTCCTGGACCTCCGACCCCGAGATCGAAGCCCGGGAAACGTGGAATGTCTTCCTCTTGGCGACCCACCAGGTCGTGCTGCGCATCGGGTGGCTCTTCAAGACCGAGAGCGTGATCATGCCCGCGTTTCTCGACTACGTGGCGGGCCCCGGGGCGGGATGGCTTCGCGGCTGCCTGCCCGTGCTCAACCGCCTCGGCCAGAGCGTGCCGCCAATCTTCTGCGCCCGGCTGCTGCAAGCCATGAGGCGCAAAAAGCGCGCCTTGGCGGCGTTCACGATCCTGATGAGCCTGCCCTTCGGCGCGTTGTCGATCGTGTGGCTGCGTCTCGGGGGGCAGCCCCGAAGCTGGCTTGCCGCCGTGTTTCTCGCCCTGTACTTCGCATTCTTCGTGGCGAACGGCTTGTACCACCTCTCGTTCGGCACCGTCCAGGGCAAGCTGGTCCGGCCCACGCGGCGGGGCAACCTGATCCTGCTTTCGACGTTCTGGGGCACCCTGCCGGCGCTACTGATCGCCTGGTGGCTCTTGGACGATTGGCTCGCGCGCCCCGACTACGGTTTCGGATACCTCTTCGCCTTCACGGCCGTCGCGTTTCTGGTGTCGGGCCTGACGGCCCTGTTGCTTCGCGAACCCCGCGATCGCAACGCGATCGGGTTCGAATCGCGCGGGAACGTGCGCGAGACGCTCCATGTGCTTGGGCGCGACGGCAATCTGCGGCTCGTGGTGCTGGTGGGGATCCTGTTCGGCAGCGCCCTGATGATTTCCCCGCACTACCAGGCGCTGGCCCGCGAGCGGCTTGGGCTGACCGGTCCCCATTGGATGGTCTGGGTGATCGTGCAAAGCGCGGCCGTGGGCATCTACAGCCTGTTCGTCGGTCCCCTGGCCGACGTCCGCGGGAACCGGCTGACGCTGCGGCTGTTGATCTTCGGCTCGGCGATCGCTCCGGCCTTTGCCGTGGCGCTGGTTCGCCTGCCCAAGGACTTGGGGGAAAGTCTCTTCTGGATGGTCTACATCCCGCTGGGAATCACGCCGCTGGTATACCGCATCCTGCTGAACTACGCGCTAGAAATCTGCGAGCCCGACGAGCACCCGCGATACCTCAGCATCGTCAGCCTCGGCGTGGCCCTGCCCTTTGTCGTCAGCCCCCTGGTGGGCCGGCTGGTCGATCTGGCCGGTTTTGAGCGGGTGTTCGCCGCGACGATCCTCCTGTTGCTGGCCAGCGGGGCGCTGACCTTCCGGCTGAGCGAACCTCGGCATCGCGTTCGCGGCGACGAGGCCCGGGCCGTGGTGGGCGACTCGGAATAGCGTCGCCCGCCGCCGGGTCCGCTTGTGTCGGAAGGGCGGGGCAGGGCAACCGCGACTTGAGCCTCCCCCGGGGGGCGATTAGGATGGAAGCATCGGGGCCCGTCGGGCCCCGCGCCCCCCTCGCACCCGCAAGCCGCCGCATGCAGATTCTCCTGATCCTGGCGGTCCTGGCCGCCTTGGCCGTCGCCGAACACGCTCCCTGCCAGCCGGTTTCCGCCGTGGGGCCCCGTCTCATCGCGGCCGGATCGAGCATGCTCGTGGTCCCGCTGTTCGCGCTGGTCTGCTCCGGATGGGTCGTACGCCGGCTGCGCCGCGACGACCGGCACCAGGGTTCCCTGCTCGCCCGATTCCGGATCCTGCGCCGGGTGCACGTCGTGCTCTGGCTGGGGGTGGCCGGATTCGTGCTCTACTGGCTCGATTGGCCCCGGTTGGTGCGCGGCAACTGGCGACTGGGCCAGACTGTCCTGCTCGACGAGCTGCTCATCCTCGCGCCGCTGCTGGTTCCCCTGGTTCTGTCGTGGACCGCGTTCTACGAGGTCGACCGGGCGGTTCGGGCGGGCGACGAGAGGTCGACGCGGCGCGAGTACCTCGGCCTCCACGTGCGGCATTACCTGGGTGTGTCGCTTCTGCCGGTGCTCGGGCTGTTGGCCACCCAAGACGCGGCCGAGCTGCTCGTCCCTGGAGTTCTCGCAACGCCCTATGCCGCCGTGGTTTACGTGACGCCGATCGGACTCCTCTTTCTCCTGTTTCCTTCGTTTCTTCGCCGCCTGTGGAAGACCCGGCCCCTGCCGGCGGGGCCGTTGCGCGACCGGCTCGCCGCCGCCGCGGCACGCGCGGGCTTTCGCGCGCGGGATATCCTCATCTGGGAAACGAACGGCATGGTGGTCAACGCGGCCGTGGCGGGCTTCCTGCCTCGGCTGCGATACGTCTTTCTCAGCGACGCCCTCCTGGCTCGACTGACGAACGAGGAGGTCGAGGCCGTTTTCGGTCACGAGATGGGCCACGTCACCCACCGACACCTGGGATTGCGCGTGCTGGCGATGCTGCCGCCGTTGACGCTCTACCTGTCGCTCGAACAGCTTTCCCCGGGCATGGCCGCATCGACTCTCTTCGGAGGGGGGGGCCACATCGCCGGCGCGCTGCTCGTCCTGGCGCTCATGGCGGTCTACCTGCTCGTGGTCTTCGGGGCGTACTCTCGCCTGCTGGAGTCGCAGGCCGACCTGGCGGGCTGTCGCCTCGCGGTGGCCGACGGCCAGCGCCCGTCGACCGAAGTGTTCACGTCGGCGCTGGAGAAGCTGGCCGCCGCCGGGGGGGTGAACCGCCGAACCCCGGGCTGGCAGCACGCCAGCGTCGCGCGCCGCGTCGACTTTCTCAGCCGCGCGGCCCGCGAGCCGCGCCTCGGCCGACGCTTCGAGTGCTTGCTGGGATGGCTCAACCGCCTGCTGCTGGCCGCCGCGCTCGGGCCGTTGGGGTTTTTGCTTTTCTCGGGCTGAGGGGCGGCCCCCTGCCAAGCGGCTCGGCTGGAACGGGCGGGCGCATCCCTTGCGACCGGCACAACCGGAACGTCTTCCGCAGATTCCGCATATGGTACCGCGATTTCCGCTCGACCGACGCCCCCCCGTTTGTCGATCGGGGGGGTAGCGGCCGACCCACCTCGCCAGGTGGGCGTCCCCCTTGCCACGGGAACGTCGGTGGTCGACAGGCCGTCCGGGGCTCCGCCGCCCTCTTCGAGTCCCGAGCCCGACCGCTTGCCTCCGCCGGACCCGCCCGGCCGACACTCCGCCTTCCCATTCCTGCCCCCCCGGTTATGAGAAGTCACCCCATGCCCCCGATCGACATGCCCCTCGACGACCGAGTTCTGTTGGCACTAGAGCGCAATCCCTACATTCCCCGACGCAGCCTTCACTTCGAGACCGACCACGGCCGGGTGACGCTGCGGGGGGTAGTGCGCTCGTACTTCCAGAAGCAGATGGCCCAGGAGGCGGTTCGCCGCGTCGACGGCGTCGACGAAATCGCCAACGAGCTGCAGGTTGCCGGACTGTACGCAGCCCCCGCCTGGACAACGAGCCCTCACCTGGTCATGTGAGCGAACGCGGCCCGACATCCCCGGGGTGGAGCCGAGGCCCTCGAACGCCGCATCGGCGGTTTATCGGGGCTTGCGCTTCGCCCCCATCACGGCTTCTTCGACATCGTCGTAAGCCGGCAGGCGCGAGTCGAGCCCATGCGTGTGCAGCACCTCTTGGTTGTACGGCGAGAGGCCGCAGAGGCGCATCATCCCATCGCGTTGGCGGATCCGCCGCCCGAGCACCACGAACTGGCCGAGCAGATAACTGTAGAGCAGTTCGACCTCATCGAGCTCGAGCACCACGCGATACGTGAAGTGCCGCTCGAGAAGCGACCAGACTTCGTCGGCCAAAGGGGGCAAATCCGACGCGTCGGCCAGAGGGTGGCGGATTTTGACCAGCAACCAGCCCGGTCCCCGCTCCACGTCCAACTCCCATCCCGGGGCAACCGCAGGCATTCCCTTCCTCCTTGTCCACGCGCAGCCAGCACTGGAAAGACGAGGCCCCAATCAACCTACCATCGTAAAGCCCACCTCCCCAATTACAATCCCCAGAAAGGAGTAGACTCGCATCGCATCGCCCCTCGGGCGAAATCTTCCAGAACCGCGGCTCGCGGGCAACGCGCGAAATATGGCGCATCTGGCGGAAGCGTAGGTTCGGACGCACGGGAGCACCGGTGCCTCATCTCTGTTCACGACTGCGCGGAAGTACTTGCTATGTAAGGGGTTGCGACTGCATTGGCAACACAGAAGAGGCAGCGGTACTCCGTCCTGCGCAACCAACTGCGCGAATTCCGAACGAATCCGAAATATGAGAACTGTGCACAGATTGGAGTGTTTGCGAAGGCTGTTAAGGAATGGCCTGCAACGCGCCGGCCCGAACCGGGCGCGACCAAACGCCAGCACGCACCGTTCGGGCGTTTCGTGTGCCTGGGCCGCAATTCTTGGGCCTGACGCGAGAATCCCCGCAACTCTCCACCGGCTTCCTACGACGACTGGTCCCAGGGCACTTCCCAAAAAACCCGCCCGAGAGAAACGACCGTGGGCGAAGAAGAACCGACTCCCGAAGAGCTTGCGCAAGAGGCCGCCATGGCGGCGTTCGCGGCCGCGATGCCGCCGGCGGGCCCGAAATTCGCCGCGCGCATCGGCGACCCGCACCTCTGCCCCATGGTCGACGGCGTCAAGCCTCATGTTGGGGGGCCGATCACCATGGGACATCCGACCACGATCATCTGCGGAATGCCCGCGGCCCGGGTGGGCGATCTCGTCACTTGTGTCGGCCCACCGGACACCATCCTCATGGGCTCGACGACGGTCATGATCGGCGCGATGCCGGCGGCAAGGTTTCTGGATCAAACCGTGCACGGCGGGGCGATCACGATGGGCGCTCCCACGGTGATCATCGGTGGATGAGCGGGGCCCTCGTTCTCGCCAATCGCTACCCTCCCGGGTGTCTTGTCGCGACGAGTCGAAGAGCTACAATGGCGCTCGCGTGGGGTTTTTGTTGACGGTTCGTGTCGGGGCGAATCCCATGCGTCGCCGATCGACGGCCCCGGGGGGCCCAGTCGTGGTCGCGGATCGGTTGCGACTCCGCCCTCCCAACGTGCTCCCTGGTCTGCGCGAGGGCGAATGATGGCAGACGGCGGTTCGAGCAACTGGCGCGGTGGGCGCAAGGGGGCGCCCCCGGCGGCGCCCGGCGCGGCCGACTGGCGGGGCGGAGGGCGAACGAGCCGTGGGGCGAGCACGCCCGGCCAAGCCAAGGAATGGAACCCGCCGACCCCCGCCGCCCCGATCGTCATCCCGCACTTGCTGAAACTCGCGGCCTTGGCGCTGGTGCTGGCCGCGCTGGTCGCCGCCTACCTCGTCTGGCTCCTGTACCGGCCGACGCGCACGCCCTTTCTTGCCCTGGCCGTCGCCGACTATCCGGCCCCGGTCCCGCCGAACGGCTGGGTGGAAGAGGATCTGCGGCGTTTCGAGAGCCTCGGCGTCGAGGACCGCGACGGCGGCAAGGGCGCCGGAATCCTCACCTACCATCGCTGCCCATACGACTCGAGCCAGCCCTACCACCGCCAGACCGGCAACCTCAAGTCCTTTGCGGCCCTGGCCCAGCAGATCGCCGAGACCGAAAAAGGGGGCGGCCGGCACCACGACGTCATCGTGGTCTACCTGAGCATGCACGGCGTGGTCAATGCCCAGGGGGAGCCGTGCCTGCTGCCTCCGCGAGCCGAAGACCTGCTCGATTGCGCGACCTGGCCGCCGCTCGAACAGGTGCTCGAATACCTGTTCCCGGAATCGCTCGACCACTCGATCCCGAAACACCGGCTCGTCGTTCTCGACTGCCATCGCATTGATGCGCACTGGCCGCTGGGAATCCTGTACAACGGCTTTTCGGCCGGGCTCGACGACGTTGTTCGCAGGACGAACGTCCCGGGGCTCATCCTGTTGAATTCCACCCGTTGCGACTGGAGTGGCCAGACCGGCTGGACGTCGCACGAGCACCTCGGCGGATCGGTCTTCGGCTACTTTCTCAGCGAGGCGTTGCGCGGGGCCGCCGAGCGCGACGGCGACGGGCAACTCGCGCTGGATGAGCTCGAAGCGTATCTTCAGGACCGCGTCGACCAGTACGTGCGCGAGCGCCGCGCCGACTCCCAGGTGCCCGAGATCAAAGCAAAAACCCCGATGCCGAGCCTGTCTCTGGTCAACGTCAAACAAGCGGCGGAGCGTCGGCCCGATCCGATCGCCTGGGACGGGGCCCGGCACGAGCGGCGCTGGCGCGAGCTGGACGCTCGATGGCTCGAGCATGCGTCGAGGCGGCCGGCCGCCCTGCGCGACCGGCCGCTGCGATGGGGGTGGTTCGAGCAAGAGCTTCTCCGCGCGGAGGGGCTTGCCGTGGCGGCCAGCGATGCCACGCCACGCATCCCGGCCCTTGAGTCGGGGCCCTTGCTGCCGCGCGAACGGATCGCCGCCTACAACCTCCCCCTTGCGCGGCGATGGCGCGCGGGGCCGGACGACGAGGGTCAGCGAGAACTGCTGCTCGCGTCGTGGGCCGACGAGTCGAAGCTCGATCCCCAGGCGACGTGGACGTATCGGGCGGCCGTCGACGCGGGGCAGCAGATGTGCGCCGACGGGGGCTTGCCCGAGGACTTCCGCAAGGCGTTCGATCGGGTCGAGAGGTCCGAGCCGGGCACGAGGCCGCCGGCCGACTTCATCGAGCTGCACTTTCTCCGGATGCTCGACGCGCATCTGGATCGGCAGCAATGGCCCGAAAGCGTCGCGCGGATCCGGCGAGCCGTCGAGACGCGCCGTCGGGCCGAGCAGGCGGCGGCGCCGGCCGATGAACGAATCCTGCACTGGCTCCGACCGCTCGTCTCCGAGGGCGACGACCAGCGCCGTCGCGCCGAGGACGCGCTGTTCGTGGGCGCGTCGGATCGGCCCGACGGCCGGCAGCAGTACGAGTCGGCCGCTTCCCGCGCCGGCGAGATCGAAGCGGCCTACGAGGCCCGCGACCGCGCCTGGGCCTTGCTGCCCCACTTTGCCGGATGGCTACTGAGCCGGTGGCGCGAGGAGGTTCCGCCCCGGACGGAGAGCGAGCTTCGGGAGTTGATCGCCGCGACTTCCGAGTTGGCGACGCGCTTGGAGGATCATTCGCGCGCCGGAGAGCCGCAGCTTCCGACCGAGCTGGCCGCCGCGGCCCGCCGCGTGGGCGAGCTGCTCGACGCCTTGGAGGACGCCTTCGGCAAAGAGCGCGACAAGATCCTCGCCGACGGCACGCAAGACAAAGCCGATCTGCCCCCGGCCCGAGTGCTCTTTGCGACTCCCCTGCTGACGGGCAAGGATCGAGGCGAGCTGCGCGGGCGTTACGAAAGGGTCTTGCACGAGGGCGACCGCGACGCGGGGCGAGGCGGCGGCAGTCCCGAGAGGGGTCACGGCTCGGATCCCGCTCGGGGGCAACTCTTCCTCGACCGGGTCACCCGGTGGGAGATTCACCCGGTGCTGGAGATCCTGGCGTCGGGCCCGGCGTGCGCAAAACACCTCGACGCCTCGACGCGCGAGAACCTCAAGCTCCGGCCCGCGACCGGCGAGCCGGGACCCGAGACCGACGCCCTGCGAAAACCGAACTTCGAGAATCTCTGCAAGCAGGGCCAGGTTGTCCGGCAGATTCTCGGCAGTCTGCGGGGCGACCTTCGGGCCGAATTGCGGGAATCGGAGACCCAGCTTCACGCCGATCGGGCGGACGACACGTTTCGACGCGCGCGCGAGGCGTGCTGCCGCGCCGAACAGACCGCGCGTGCGTGCGCCGGGCTGCTGCCCGTCGATCCGGCGCGCTGGGACGAGGAGGAAGACGCCATTGCCCGGCTGCGCAAGATCGACCTGTTCGCTCTGCTGCAATGGCAGGCGCGGCGCGCCCTCGACGATTTCTGGGGGCCTCCGCCTCGGGAGGATGCCCAGCGCGGCTCGTCGTACTTCGGCGTGGTCGCCCGGCATTACCTCGACGCGGCCGCCGGCCTGTTTCCCGACGCGCCGAACACGGCCAGCCTCGAGCCGGACGATTTGGAGACGCTGCTGGCGCGACGCCTCGAGGCGGCCCGCGAAGGCATCGACCTGGAAGTCGGCGACGTCCGGGTCGATGGCGACGCCGCGGCGGGCGCGATGCCCCTGCGATTCACCAAGGCCCGAACCGCGCAGGCGATGCCCCCCGGCGAGGCGGCCCTTTCCGTGGAGAACCCGTCCCGAAAAGTCGTGCCCGTGCTCTCCGGCGCCGGCGGCGGCGAGCCTCGGCGGCGATTCGGGCTGCCCGTCCCCGCCGCGCAGCTGCCCTCGGCATTGATCCGCAACCGGGATCTGCTCGAAGGGGCCGGACGAGGCTGGCGCGCCCTTGCCCTGTTTCGCGGCCACGTGTACGACGACGGGCGGACCTTCTTCGTCGAGCCGCCCCAGCCCGGATCGCGCGTCGTCTATGAACCGCCGCGCAAGTTGACCACGACCGTGCGGGTTACGGGCGACGCCTCGGAAACCAACACGGTCGTTTTCGTCTTGGACTACTCGAACAGCATGGACGTGCCCGAAGACGACGTCGACGAGCACGGAAACCGGGTTCGACGGCAGCGCTACGAGATCGCCCGCGCCGTCCTCTTCGAGATGCTCGACGCCCTGGCCGAGCACGAGAGGGAGTTTCGAGTCGGATTGCGCCTGTTCGGCCATCGCGTCCGCCAGAACAGCCGGGGGGAGCTCGAAGTCCCCAATCCGGAAAAGCCCGGTACGTTCATGCCGCGGCCGGCGCACCTGGGCATCACGCTCCAGAACGACGTCGAGCAGATCCTGCGCCCCACCCCGTTTGGCCGGGCGGAGCGCAACCAGGTGGTCGCCCGCCTGCTCGGCGATCGGCAAGAGAATCGGCCCGAGTTGAAGCCGTTGGGCGCCACCCCGCTTTATTACGCGATCTCGCTGGCCGTCGACGATCTGCGCGAGGTGCGCGATTCAAGTGGGAAGCACATCATCGTGATCACCGACGGCGTCGACGACCGATCGCTCGATCCCCAAGACTACATCCGCGATCACCGCGAGTTGCAGGCCAAGCTCCAGCCCGACCAGCGCATTCAACTCGACGTCGTCGGGTTTCACTCCAACCGGGAGGCGTTCCGGAAGCTTCTCGTCGACAGCAACTTTCCGGACGTCGACGCGAAACTCCGCGAATACGAGACGAAGAAAGGTCACGTGCGCGAGTTGGCCGAGCGCACGGGAGGCGAATTCCGCGAGGCGAACGACGCGGCCAGGCTGCTGCTCGCCCTGCAGGAGTCGCTGCAGCTCCGCAAGTTCATGATCGAAGACGTGCGCACCGGGCTTCCCGTCACCGAGGACCCGCGACGTTTGAACAGCCCGCCGGTGACGATCGACGTCCGCGCGGAACCGGTTCGGCTGCGATATCGCGTCCGGATCGTCGGGGCCCAACCGGCCGCCGAGACGGAGATCGAGTTGCGCGGGGGCGAAGCGATCGAGCTCGAGCTGTCGGGCGACCGGCGCCGGCTGGAACACCGCCGTTACGCGAGGGAATTGATCCAGGCGTTCGAGAATTGCCCGGCGCCGCGGGGGGCTCCCGGCCCGGAGCGGTACTACGTTGCCTCGCACGGCTACGTCGAGGATCGAACCACCACGCCACCGGTCACGGAGTTTCGTTTCTCGGTTCAGAACCAGGCGGCCGCCGAGTTCAGCCCCCGCCCGGAAGAGGCGTGGATCGAAATCCTGCCCGTCGCCGGCGGGGAACCGATGCCCGGCAAGGCGTACCACTTCTACGACCTGCGGTTCAAGGAGGAAACGCCCGTGCCGGTGCTGTGCTGCCGGGCCGTCGACTGGCCCGGCGAAGCCACCGAGGCTTGGGCGCGTGTGTGGTTCCTGCCCAGCGCGGTCCGCACCCCGCCGGCCTACGAGGCGAGCGTGCGGGAACTCGGCGACAAGGGGCGTTTTCGGGTGGAGGCGATCGCCAACGTCGAGTTCGAGGTGAAACGGGTCCGCGAGGAGAACGGGACGAATCCCCGCGTCGTCGTCGTCGAAGAGCACGCGCCCGGCAGCGACTTGAAGGCCGTCAAGGTCGAGGCGGCTTCCGCGCCGCTGCGCATCGAGCGGGAATTCAAGCCGAGGGACGGCCGAGTCGAGCATACGTTCTTCTTCGACGATTTGGAGACGCGCCGGGTCGACGGATACCCGATCGTTTTCACTCCGGCGCAGCCGATGTTCGAGGCATCCGTGACACTTCCCGACGCGAAGGCGTTCCGGATTCTCGTGTCGAGGTACCGGTAAGGGGGGCCGGCGATGAACGAAGGCGGATCGAAGCCGAGGCGGCTCGTGGGCGCCGGCCCAAACAGGACGGTCCTTTCATGCGCATGATTTTGGAACTCGTGGCGGTGGGAAAACGGGGACGACGCGTCGTTCTGACCGCCGGCGAAGAACTCCGCATCGGCCGGACCGCCAAGGCCGAGTTCGCCATCCCCGGCGACGGACACATGTCGGGCGTCCATTTCCTCGTCGCCGCCGACCCGAAGGAGTGCTATCTCGTCGACCTGGAAAGCCGCAACGGCACCCGGGTCAACGATCGCCGGGTCGAGCCGAACAAGAGGGTCCGCCTGGAGGATCAGGATCAGATTCGGGCGGGCAATACGCGATTTCTGGTCACGATCGAGGGCGCAACGCTCGGGGACACGCCTGGCCGGGTCGCTCCACGGGCCGCCGCGTCGCACCGCGAAATCGGCCCCGAGCGACCCGAGCCGAAACCGCCGGAGCGACCGAACGACCCGCTGGAGGTCAGCTCGAGCGTCCGGAACCTCTTCCTCGACGAGCCGCCCAAAGCCACCTTCTCGGCGGAGCCGTGCGCGTCGGGGCTGACCCTGTACCGGGGCGACGCCCTCGAGATCGCCCCGCACGACGTTGCGGCGCGGGTCTCGGAACTCTATCCCGTGTGCCTCATCGTCGACTTCAACAAGTCGGGGTCGCCCCCGCCCGAGGCGCTCGTGTCGTGGGAGTACCTGTTCGACTGGTTCGACGAACCCGTGGCGGCCGTCGCGTCGCCGCGAGTCGTCACCTTGGAAGACTGTTTCGACTGGCCGGCAATCGTCGCGCAGCACTGGGGGCACGACGCCGTGGTCTGCCTGTTCTCCGGACAAGAGAAGACGGCCCTTCTGGAGCACTTGCGGCGGATGTGTCGTCCGAAACACGCGGGCAGGGAGCCCAGCGGCGGAATGGTCGGCTATTGCTGGCCGAGCGTGCTCGCCCCGCTGCTGTCGCTGTCGACGTCGGGGTACGTCGGCCAACTCGTGGAGGGAATCGATGCGGTCCTCGTCGAGTTTCCCGACATGCCCGAAACCTGGCAGATCTTCGGGCGCGACGCCCTGGCAGGGAACCTCAAGAAACTCGGATTCGTGGAACGGGCCGCCCATACCCGGGAGACCTCACCGACCGGTGGATCCGCCGCCCCGGTTTCTCGGGGAGACGGTTTACTGCCGAAGGGCGGCAGCATATCATAGACAGTCGAATAGTTCCCAGGTGTGGTTTGGGGGCGCATCGGACGTGGAAGTCAGGTTTTTCGGCACGGCCTGCCCGTCGGCCCACCTCCGCGGGCGGCGCCGGGGCACCGGTCGAGAATGGGAAGGTTGCGAGGGTTGATGTCTGTGCCAGACCGCCAAGCTGGATCGGGCCCGGCCAGGGAGCCCTGCGGCGTCGACGACCAGCAGGATCCGTCCCCCTCGTCGGAACCGGGGATCCTGGACGAGATCCTGCTCGAGACGGCCCGGAGCCGCCTGATCGCCGAGGGCGCCGACGATTCAGGCGTCCAGGAGGTCCTGTGCCGCGTGGCGCGCCGGCATTTGGGGGCCCGGCCGGAGTTGAAGCCCGTGGTCGTGGAACTCGTCGGAGCCGTGCTTGCCCATCGGATCGACCCCGCCCGCTCGGAATGCGGCCAATGGCAGGCGATGGTCGAGGCCGTCGCCGAGACGCTTCACGACGACCCGCCCTCTCGCGACCGGCTCCATCGGCTCTGGGCTGAACTGCAGAGGGTCGTGACATGTCGGTAACGCCCAAGGCCGCCAACGATCTGGTCGAGCAGCATCAAGGGCTCGTGCACTCGATTGCCGCCCGGATCCATCGCCGGCAGCCCCCGCACATCAGTCTCGACGACCTGGTGGCCTACGGCGAAGTTGGGCTCGTCGAGGCGGCGCGCGATTTCGACCCGACCAGGGGCAGCACGTTTGCCACCTTCGCGTACTACCGAATTCGGGGAGCCATCTACGACGGAATCTCGAAACTGAGCTGGACGAGCCGGGCTCGATACAACCGCATCCGCTACGAACAACTGGCCAACGACGTGCTCGCGGAAGAGGCCGAGCACACGCCCGCCTCGGGCGCGAGCACCTCGCCGAGGCGAGAGTCGCGCTGGCTGGCGGACGTCGCCGAAAAGCTGGCCGTGGTCTACCTGGGCACCCACGCCGAGCGAGGCGAATCGCGCGAACGATCGCTCGAAGACCCGGCGTCGAAGTCCCCCTCGGAGGAGGCCGCGTTTCACGAATACTGCGCCCTGCTGCGCGAGACCATCGACACGCTGCCCGAACAGGCCGCCGCGCTGATTCGGGCGACCTACTTCGAGGGGCTCTCCCTCCAGGAGGCGGGCGAGCGCATCGGCATCAGCAAATCCTGGGCAAGCCGGCTCCATGCCAGCGCCTTGGAGCGTCTCGCGCGGGCGCTCCGGCGCTTGGGGGTCGACGCCTAGAACGCGGGAATCATCCCTCGCTTTCCGGTCGCAAGGAGGCCGAAAAGCGGAGAAAAAACGAAAGCACCGAACCACCGATTGCGGCAAAGCCTGACCCACGGATCCACCGTCATGAGCACCCCTTCGACCCTTGATTTCGACCGGCTTCTGGCCCCGATTTCGGGCGAGAGCCCCGCCGGCGCCGACCTGCGAGCCGACGACTCTCCCGAGTCATCTTACTGGCTCGTTCGGGGGGCACGCAACGATTCCAGCCAAATCGAGCGCAAGCACGCCGATCAGCCCGACGTCGACGACTTCAGCCTGGCCAAGTGCCAATGGGACGTGGTCGTCGAGAAGGCCTTGGCCGCGCTTTCCACCGAGTCGAAGGATTACGAGGTGGCCGCCTGGCTCTGCGAGGCCCTGGTGCGAGAAAAGGGCTTCGCGGGGCTGCGCGACGGGTTGCGTCTGGCCAGGGAGATGGCCGAGCGGTACTGGGAATCGCTCTATCCGCGACCTTACGACGGCGAGATCGCGCCGCGCGTCTCCCAGTTTCGAGCGATTCTCGGCAAGACCCTGGTTTTTCCCATCCTGCAGGTGCCGATCACCGAGCGGGGGGAGTGCTCGTCGCTCGACTGGGAGCAGGCCGGCGAACTCGAACGACTCGGCGACGCGAAGGAGCGCGAGCACCGCATCGGGCGGGGCCAACGCACGCTTCAACAGGTCGAGCAGGCGGCGAGGGAGTCGTCGAACGAGTTCTACCGCCACCTGATCGCCGACGTCGAAGAGGCGCTGTCCGAGGCGGAGCAGCTCTCGGCCGTGCTGGCCGAGAAGTGCAAATCCTACTCCGACGCCGCCGAGGCGACGCCCTCGCCGCGGGAAGTGTCCGGGGCTTTGAGCCGATGCCGGACGGCGATCCGGGCCCTCGTCGGCGACCGGCTCGCTGCGGCGGAAGCACCTCAGGCCGCCGCCGAGGAAGGCTCCGACGGCGCGTCCCGCGAGGGCGGCGCGGCGGCGCGCGAGGGCGGGGCCATGACGCGCGAGATCGCCTTCCAGCGTCTGCGCGAGCTGGCCGAGTTCTTCCGCAAGGCCGAGCCCCACAGCCCCATCGCCGACCATATCGAGGAGGCGGTCCGCTGGGGGCAGTTGTCGCTGCGCGACCTGCTGGCCGAGCTGATCCCGAACGAGAGCGCGCGCCAGGAAGCGTTCACCCGCATCGGAATCGACAAGCCGGAGCAGAAACCGGGTTGAGATCGAATCGAAAACACCTTTTTGCGCCGCCCCGTGGACGGCCGTCCCATGAACGGAGGATCACTCGATGTCGAACATCTCGATTCAACACGAGCTCACCAAGGTTCGCCCGCCGAGGGTGAAAATCACCTACGACGTGCACGTCGGGAACGCCACCGAGAAGAAAGAGCTCCCCTTCGTCGTCGGCGTAATGGGAGACTTCTCGGGCGATCCGACCGCGCCGCTGAAGAAGCTCAAGGACCGCAACTTCATCGAAATCAACCGCGACAATTTCAACCAGGTGTTGGCCCGCATGACGCCGGGGCTGAACCTGCGGGTCGAGAACACCTTGGAGGGCGACGGCTCGGAAATGGCCGTCCAGCTCCAGTTCACCTCGATGAAGGACTTCGAGCCCACCCAGATCGTCGAGCAGGTCAAACCGCTCAAGAAGTTGATGGCAACGCGCCAGAAGCTCACCGAGCTGAAGACCAAGGTCGACCTGGCCGACAACCTGGAGGAGCGCCTCCAGGAGCTTCTGAGCGATCCCGAGAAGCTCCAGGCGGCGGGATCGCGGCTGGCCGCCGGCGGCGGCTCGGCTTCGGCTTCGACTGACCCCCAACCCAACGAACCGTCCGAGTAGGAGGCCCCCCGATGAGTACCGGCGAATCGAGCCAGGAACAACGAGCCCAATCGGCCGAGGCGCAGGCCGCCGAGGCCGATCTGCTCACCCAGTGCGTCGAGGCGACGCCCGTCGAGCGCGATCAGGCCCAGGACCTGATCGAGAACCTCGTCCAGCAGGCCATGCAGGGCGTGGTCAAGTGGGACAAGAACGTCGTCCGCACGATCAACAACGGGATCGCCGCCATCGACGCGGCCATCTCGAAGCAGTTGGCGGCCATCATGCACCACGAGAGGTTCCGCCAACTCGAAGGCACGTGGCGCGGCCTCCAAACCCTCGTGATGAACACGACCACCGGCAGGGACATCCGCATCCAGGTCTTCAATTGCAGCAAGCGCGAGTTGTTCAAAGACCTCAGCCAGGCCGTCGAGTTCGACCAGAGCGAGCTGTTCAAGAAGATCTACACCGCCGAGTACGACATGCCGGGGGGCCAGCCTTACGGCGTGATGATCGGCGACTACGAGTTCAGCAACCACCCCGAGGACATCGACCTGCTGCAGAACATCGCCGGGGTCGCAGCCGGGGCGTTCTGCCCGTTCATCTCGTCGGCGGCGCCCGGGCTGTTCGGCTTCGAAAGCTGGCAGGACCTTCCCAAGGTGCGGTCGCTCGAGGACATCTTCCTTTCCCAGAAATACGCCAAGTGGAACTCGTTCCGCGAGCACGAGGACTCGCGGTTCGTGACCTTGACGCTGCCGCGCGTCATGGCCCGCCTGCCCTACGGCGAGATGACCAAGAAGGTCGACGAGTTCCGCTTCGAGGAAGTCGAGCGGGGCCCCAACGGCGAGCTGGTCCACGTGCCCTCCGACCAGTTCTGCTGGATGAACGCGGCCTACGTTTTCGGGACGCTGCTGACGTTCTGCTTCAAGTGGACCGGCTGGTGCACCCGCATCCGCGGGGCCGAGGGGGGCGGCAAGGTCTTCGGGTTGCCCTCGTACGTGTTCACCACCGACGACGGCGACGAAGAGATGCAGTGCCCCACCGAGGTGGCCATCACCGAGCGGCGCGAGAACGAGCTTTCGAGCCTGGGGTTCCTGCCCTTGTGCCACTACAAGCGAACCGACTACGCGGTCTTCTTCGGAGCGCAGACCGCCCAGAAACCCAAGAAGTACGAGGGGCCCGACGGCGTCCAGGCCACCGAGAACGCCGCGATCTCGGCCCGCCTTCCCTACATCATGGCCACCTCCCGCATCGCCCACTACCTCAAGGTGATGGCCCGCGACAAGGTGGGGTCGTTCATGGAGCGCAAGGACTGCGAGAAGTGGCTGAACACCTGGATTCAGAACTACGTCCTCGGGAATCCGAAAGGCACGGCCGACGACAAGGCCCGATTTCCCCTGGCCGCGGCCAAGATCGAGGTCGAAGACGTGCCGGGCGACCCGGGGCATTACCGGGCGACCGCGTTTCTGCGGCCCTGGCTGCAGTTCGAGCAGTTGACCGCATCGCTGCGCACCGTAACGAAGATTCCCGCCAAGGAGTAGCCGTTCGCGGAAAACACCCCGTTCGCGGCGCCACCCGGCGCCGCGCGTTCCCGTCTCGCCCCTGGGCCACGCCCCAAGGAGCCCCGATGGAGTTGCGCGAAAACGTCCCGACGGCGCAAGAGCCCCAGCCGGCTCCCACCGCGCCGACGCGGCCGCCCGGCGACGCGGCAAGCCGGCTCGACGATTTGGGCGCGAAGCCCGCCGGGCCGCCCCTGCCGCCGAGCGACGCCCTCGGGGGCGAGCCTTGCCTCGACGCCGCCGTCGAATACTATCGCCGCCGCCGCGGAGCCCTGCCCCGGTCGAAGGACGACCTGATCGGGCTAATCAGCCACGACGTGGCCGAAGTCGATGAACGGCTCGGCCGCCAGGTTAACGCGATTCTGCATCACCCCCGCTTCCAGCAGCTCGAAGCGGTCTGGCGGGGATTGGAGCACCTGGTCGCGGCGGCCGCCGAGGGCGAAGACGTCAAGGTCAAGGTCCTGCAACTGGCCAAGCGCGAATTGGAGGACGATCTGCACGGGGCCCTCGAATTCGATCAAAGCTATTTCTTCCATAAGGTCTACGAGGAAGAGTACGGCACGGCCGGCGGCGAGCCCTTCGGCGTGCTGATCGCCGATTACCAGTTCCGCAACACGCCCTCCGACGTCGACCTCCTGGGCCGGGTCGCCGGCGTCGCCGCCGCGGCCTTCGCCCCGTTCATCGCCGGCGCCCATCCCGAGCTGCTCGGCATCCCGCGCTTCGACCTGCTCGAACGAATTCACGATCTCAGCGCCCAGTTCGAGGGGCTCCGCCATCTCAAGTGGCGATCGCTGCGCGACGAAGAGGACTCGCGCTACGTGGGCCTCACCCTCCCGCGCACGCTGATGCGCCTGCCCTATGACGACGCCGCGCTGCGGGAAGACGGGTTCGTCTTCCACGAGGACGTGACCGCCCCCGACCGCTCGGGCTACCTCTGGGGCAACGCGGCCTTCGCCTTCGGGGGCGTGCTGATTCGGGCGTTCTTGCGCAGCGCGTGGTTCGCCGACATTCGCGGCACGAGCCGGGGGCCGGGGACCGGCGGCGTGGTGACCGGCCTGCCGGCCCAGAGCTTCTCGACCGATCGCCCCGGCGTCGCCGTCAAATGCTGCGTCGAGACCATGATCAGCGAGGACCACGAAAAGGAGCTGGGCGACCTGGGGTTCATCCCCCTTTGCGACTGCGAAGACACCGAGTACTCGGCCTTCTACTCCACCCAGTCGTTGCAGCGGCCGAAGACCTACGACGACGAGACGGCGTCGATCAACGCGCGCATGTCGGCCATGCTTCAGTACATTCTCTGCGCGTCGCGGTTTGCCCACTACCTCAAGGTGATCGCCCGCGATCAGGTGGGAGGCGTCTCCGACGCGAAGCGGTTTCAATCGCAATTGCATTCGTGGATCCACCAGTTCGTGGCCAAGAATCCCGGCGCCTCGCCGGCCGAGCGCGCGCGTTTTCCCCTGCGCGAGGCGCAGGTCGAAGTGGCCCCCCATCCCGCCGAGCCGGGGCACCTGCGGGCAACCCTCATGCTCCAGCCGCACCTTCAGCTCGACGAGCTGACGGCCAGCGTCAAGCTCGTGACCAGACTGCAAGGCAAGTAAGAGCCGGCCGAAAAAGGAGACCATCGTGGAAGCGCTCGAACGATTCCGCAACGGAAGACTTGGGGAGGCGATCGAGGCGTGTTCGTCCGAGGTCAAGCGTTCGCCCGGCCTGCCCGACCCGCGCGACCTGCTCAGCCAGTTGTTGTGCTTTCGAGGCGAGTTCGAGAAGGCCGACCGGCATCTCGACGCCTTGGCGCGGCAGTTCCCCGACCGCGAGAAGAACGTCGCCCTGATCCGGCAGCTCCTCCGCGGCGCCGAAGCGAGGCAGCAATTCTACGACGACGGCCGCCTGCCCGAGTTCGTCGAACAACCGCCCGAGTACCTTCAGAAACACCTGCAAGCCTCGATCGCGGCCCGCGAGGGCGACGCGGCCGATGCCGCGCGCCTGCTGGCCGAGGCCGCCGAGGTTCGTCCCCGGGTCGGCGGGCGCTGCGATGGCACCCGCTTCGGCGAGCTGCGCGATCCCGACGACTTGACCGCGTGCTTCTTCGAGGCCCTGACCACCAACGGCAAATACTACTGGATCCCCTTCGAGCGGGTCATCCGGGTGCTGTTCAACGAGATTCAATCGCCCATCGACGTGCTCTGGCGCCCCGCGCAGATCCAGGTGCGGGGCGGGCCCACGGGCGTGCTCTACCTGCCCCAACTGTACGTCGATTCGGCCCGGTCGGGCGAAGAGTCGCTGCAATTGGGCCTCGAAACCGATTGGCGCGGAGGCGAGGGCGAGCCGGTTCGCGGCGTCGGGCATCGCATCCTCCGCATCGACGGCGACATGCGCCCCATGGCGAACGTGCGCAGCTTCGAGTTCGACGGGCCCTCGAAGGCGGAGTCGCCCACGTGAAACGCGCGAACCCTTCCCGAAGCGTCTCGCCCCTGCTGCCGTCGGTGTTCGACCGCCTGCTCGGCCAGGATGCGCCCTCCGACGCCCAGATGCACGCGCACCGGGCCAGCCTGATCCGGCAGCTCAAAGCCTCGCTGCAGCGCGATCTTCAGAACCTGCTGAACACCCGGCGCCGCTGCGGGGGCTTTCCCGCCGAATGGACCGAGCTGGAAACCTCGCTCGTGAACTACGGCATTCCCGACTTCACGGGCGCCGACGTCGGGTCGGCGGGGTCGCGCGAGGAGTTCCTCCGCGTCATCCGGGCGGCCATCGAGCGCTTCGAGCCGCGCCTGGCGAACGTCGCGCTCTTCTCGCTCGAAAACGAGAAGGAGCCCCTGGCCCGCGCGCTCCGCTTTCGCATCGAGGCCGTTCTCGTGACCGAGCACGAACAAGAGCCCGTGGCTTTCCTGTCGACGATGGAGCCGGCGTCGGGAAGCTACCGCATCGAGAGAGAGTAGCGCGTGACCGACAAGCTGCTTCCCTACTACAACCGCGAGCTGAGCTTCATTCGCCGGCTGGCCGACGAGTTCGTGGCCCACCATCCCGACGCCGCCGAACGCCTGCGCATGCGCAAGGGCGGCACCGACGATCCCCACGTGGCCCGGCTGATCGAGGCGTTCGCCTACCTGACCGCGCGCATCCGGCGCAAGATCGACGACGAGTTCCCCGAGATCAGCGACGCCCTGATCGAGACGCTCTATCCCCACTACCTGGCGCCCATCCCCTCGGCCGCCATCGTGCAGTTCGTGCTCGACCGCAGCCAGGGCGAATTGA
>Ga0334901_1000416_pt1 | contig 59516 bp, 55 predicted proteins | sample GraSluR3_MG_3_FD_207216 | JGI IMG/M metagenome (GOLD analysis project Ga0334901, IMG submission 207216) | Sludge microbial communities from methane-producing bioreactor in Wageningen University, Netherlands - Granular Sludge_15_08-R3 | ecosystem: Engineered > Bioreactor > Anaerobic >...
ATAATCATCTTTTTTAGAGGTTATTCAATACTATTTAATCCATAGCACCAGCGAGAATGCATCCATAGATGAAACCTTCCGCATCAATGTAGCGATAAAGATACAATTTTTTTATAATTTTGGTTATTAGCCATGCTGAAAGAAATAAAAACGACACTTCAAAAAGAGCCTTTAAAAAGAAATGGTCGTAGTTTATCCGAACAACAGACAGCAGTAAATCGTTAATCAATAATGCAAACAATATTTCAATAAGGTAACTGAAGATCCTTGTTGAAAATCACAAGAAACAGATAAAAAATTTACATATAGAACAGTAGTTATGAACAATTTCATTTTTCAAAACCCGACCAAGCTGGTGTTCGGGAAGGGACAAATTTCGAGGCTGACAGAGTTGTTGCCGGAAAACATCAACCTGATGCTCACCTTTGGTGGGGGCAGTGTCACCAAAAACGGTGTCTACGACCAGGTGAAAAAGGCACTCAAAGGACGCAATTACATCGAGTTCTGGGGCATCGAGCCCAACCCCCGCGTGGAGACACTACGCAAGGCGATTCAGCTGGGCAGGGAGAACAACATCAACTACCTGCTGGCGGTAGGTGGCGGATCGGTGCTCGACGGCACCAAGCTGATCGCTGCCGGCATTGCTGACGAAACAGATGCATGGGATATCGTAATGGGTGGAGGCGCGACGGTGCAGATTCCCTTTGCCTCCGTGATGACCGTGCCGGCTACCGGCTCCGAGATGAACGGTGCAGCAGTCATCTCACGTGAGGAGACACAGGAGAAGTACGGTTTCTTTGGTAACTATCCACAGTTTTCGGTGCTCGACCCGGAGGTGACCTATTCGCTCTCACCCTATCAGGTGGCCTGCGGACTGGCCGATGCCTTCACCCATGTGCTGGAGCAGTATATGACCACCCCCGGTCAGTCGCGTCTGATGGATCGCTGGGCAGAGGGTGTGCTGCTCTCGGTAAAGGAGATTGCACCCGGCATCAGGGAGAACCCGAAAGATTATGACCTGATGGCCGACTACATGCTGGCGGCAACTTTAGCCCTCAACGATTTTATCCGTATGGGGATCACACAGGATTGGGCCACGCACCAGATCGGCCACGAGCTGACAGCACTCCACGGCATCACACACGGTCACTCACTGGCTATTGCGATGCCCGGCACCCTCAGGGTATTGAAAGAACAAAAGAAAGGGAAGCTATTGCAATATGGTGAACGCATCTTCGGCATCACCGAAGGAACTGATTCCGAACGGGTAGAGAAAGCTATTGAGATGACGGAGCAGTTCTATCGCTCACTGGGGCTGACCACCCGTCTCTCGGAGGAAGGTATTGGAAAGGATACCATCGAGGCTATTGCCACCCGTTTCAACGAGCGGGGTGCCACCTACGGTGAGAATGGGAACGTGACCGGTGATGTGACACGTGAGATATTAACCAGCTGCCTCTGAACGTCCAATCCTGTATGACAATGAAAAAACTGACATTTATCCTGTTGACAAGCCTGCTCACCCTGCAGGCTTACGCCATTGATGATGCCCGCATGATGCGGTTTCCCGACATCAACGGCAACCTGATCACCTTTGTCTATGCCGGTGACATCTGGACGGTAGATGCCGCGGGTGGCAACGCCCGCCGTGTCACCTCCCACCCCGGCCTGGAGCTCTTCCCCAAGATCTCACCCGACGGTCGTTGGATCGCCTTCTCGGCAGAATATTCCGGCAGCAGACAGATTTGGGTGATGCCCGCAGAGGGGGGTGCCGCACGACAGCTTACCTTCTATCATTCCGTAGGGGAGATGCCCCCGAGGGGAGGGTACGACCATGTAGTACTCGATTGGAGTCCCGACAGCAGACGCATCCTCTTCCGTGCCAATCGCACCAGCTTCGGCGAACGCAACGGTCGTTATTTCACCATCGACCTGGAAGGAGGTCTTGAGGAGCCGTTGCCTATCGTCAACGGCGGTTTCGCCACCTTCTCACCCGACGGCAAGCAATTATGTTTCACTCCGGTGGACCGCGAGTTCCGCACCTGGAAAAGATACAAAGGGGGACGTGCTACAGAGTTATGGAGCTACGACCTCAATAAGAACGAATCGCGACAGCTCACCAGCTGGGCCGGCAGCGACCAGTGGCCTGTATGGCATGGCAACGATATCTACTACGCCTCCGACCGTGACAGTCGCCTCAACATCTGGCGTCATAACATCGAAACAGGTGTCGAGGAGCAGATCACGCATCATACCGATTACGATGTGATGTGGCCCTCGGGTGAGCAGGGACAACTGGTATATGAGATGGGAGGTGCCCTCTACCTGCTGGATCTCTCCTCGGGTGAGAACCGCAGGGTGAAGGTAGGTATCCACTACGACAATCCCCACCTGCAGGCCACCTACCGGAGCGTGAAGGAATATGTGGGAAGCTATGGCCTCTCACCCACCGGCAAGCGGGCACTGTTCGAAGCACGGGGAGATATCTTCTCTGTTCCTGTGGAGAAGGGAGAGATCAGGAACCTGACGCGCACCCAGGGTATCCGGGAGCTATCTCCTGTCTGGTCACCCGACGGCAAGCAGATAGCCTATTATTCCGATGCCACCGGTGAGTATGAGCTCTACCTGCTGGAGAACAGCGACAATGCTGAACCAAGACAGATCACCCGCGGCTCATCGGCATGGAAGCATGCTGCCGAGTGGTCGCCCAAAAGCAGCCATCTGGTCTACAGCGACCGCACCATGAAGCTATGGCTGGTGGATGTCGCCAGCGGCAATCAGAAGGTGATCGATGAGGCCAGCGCCGATGAGATCACCGACTACAGTTTCTCACCCGACGGGGAGTGGGTTGCCTACAGCAAGACAGCTCCCAACTACCAGTCGTCACTCTGGGTCTACAACCTTACCAGCGGCGAGAAACGTCAGCTCACCGATGCCACCTTCTCCGACGGCAACCCGCTCTTCAGCCGCGACGGCAAGTACCTCTTCTTCCTCTCCAACCGTGATTTCAACCTGGCCTTCAGCAGCTTTGAATTCGATTATCTCTACAACAATGCCACCCGCATCTACGCCCTGCCGCTGCAGGATGACGGCACCACCCTCACCCCCTACAAGGAGGATCGAGAGCCTGCTGCTGAAGAGAAGGCCGCTGATCACAAAAAAGCGGAAGATAAAGAGGCGGACAAGGTGACAGTAGCCATTGACTTCAGTGACATCAACTCCCGCATCGAAACGCTCCCACTCCCGGCGGGCAACTATCGTCTCCTGGGAAGCATGGAGGAGGGAGTGCTTTATACAGCGGGAAACAAGGTGATGCGCTACAACATCAAGGAGGAGAAAACAGAAGAGATCCTCGATGGTGCCGGGAATGGTATTTTGGCGGCCGACGGCAAATCGTTCATCTACCGAAGAGGAGATGCTTTCAATGTGGTTAAAAACCAGCCGGGTCAAAGTGTCAACAACGGGAAACTCGATCTGGAACAGCTCACCATGAAGATCGACCCCCGCAAGGAGTGGGAGCAGATCTACCGTGATGCGTTCCGCATCTTCCGCGACTATTTCTATGTGAACAACCTTCACGGTGTCGATTGGGAGGGTATCCGTGAGAAGTATGGCAGGCTGTTGCCTCACCTGCCCAGCCGTTACGACCTGGACTATATCCTCAACGAGGTGGTGAGCGAGAGCAATACCGGCCATGCTTATGTGGACTGGGGTGACATCGCCCGTGTGGAACGAATCAACGGCGGATTGCTGGGTGCGGAGCTGGAGGCTGATCTTTCTGCAAAGCGTTACCGGATCAAAAAGATCTATCCAGGTGAGAACTGGGATGAAAGTCGTCGCTCACCACTCACTGAAAGTGGCATCAATGTGCAGGAGGGTGATTACCTGCTCCGCATCAACGGTGAGGAGCTCACCACCACACAGAACCCCTACGAACTGCTGGAGAACCTGGGAAACAGGCACGTGGAACTGACGGTAAACAGCAGTCCATCCCTCTCCGGAGCCAAGAGATACAACGTTAAGACGATCACCAGCGAACAGGAGCTGCGTTACCTGGAGTGGGTGAAGAGCCGCCGGGAGCTGGTCGACCGTCTTTCCGGGGGCAGAATAGGATACATCCATGTACCCAATACCGCCATCGAAGGGAACCGGGAGCTTTTCAAGGGAATGCTCGCCTTCAACCACAAGGAGGCGCTGATCATCGACGACCGATACAACGGCGGCGGCTTCATCCCTGACCGGATGATCGACCTGCTCAACCGACGCACGCTGGTCTACTGGCACCGCAACGGACTGCCACAGCCCATGAAATCACCCGGAATCGCCCACGACGGTCCCAAGGCGATGCTGATCAATGGCTACTCCTCCTCCGGTGGTGATGCCTTCCCCTACTTCTTCCGCAAGACAGGAGAAGGAAAGCTGATTGGCACCCGCACCTGGGGTGGACTGGTCGGCATCTCCGGCAATGCACGCCTGGTGGACGGCGGTTACATCTCGGTACCCCGTTTCGGCATCTATGATGAAAAAGGAGAATGGATCATCGAAGGAATCGGTGTCTATCCCGATATAGAGGTGGTGGACCGCCCCGAGGAGCTGGCCAAAGGCAATGATCCTTCCATCGAGAAGGCAGTGGAGCTGCTGCTGGAAGAGCTGAAGCAAAACCCGGTCAGAGAGATCGAGACACCCACCCCACCCGACCGGTCGAAATGGATAGAAGTGGAAATTGAATAGGCAGCATTCATCATATGATGAACCATATGCGATAACAGGTTGTTACACAAACAGAAGTTTTCACATTCAAAAATATCAAACCGATGCATACATTTAAGATAGGAGTACTTTTTCTGCTCAGCAGCCTGCTGCTCTCTGCAACATGCGAACGGCAGAAGAGCAATGATGCGACACCTGAGGATCAGATCTCACAACGTGGGACCCTTCCCCCGGTGGAGAACCGTGATCCCAATATCGATTATGCACCCGCCTTCGTAGGTCAGACCCGCATTGGCGGCGTGAAGACCACCACCCCCTATGATGTGACGGTCATTGCCGAAGGACTAGCAAAGCCCTGGGCGGTCACCGCACTTCCCGACGGGCGGCTGCTGATCACCCAGAAGGCCGGAAGCCTGCGCATAGCCACCAGCGACGGCACCCTCAGCAATGCCATCACCGGCTTCCCCGAGGTCGACGACCGGGGGCAGGGTGGTCTGCTCGATGTGGCACCAGCGCCCGACTTCGCGAGCAGCCGGATGCTTTTCTTCACGCTGGCAGAACGGACTGCAGAGGGATCACTCACCGCGGTGGGCAAGGGACGCCTCTCTGACGATGAGACAACCATTGAACAGTTCCGCATCATCTACCGCGCCATCCCCTACTTCGACAACAGCATGCATTTTGGCAGCCGCCTGCTGTTCAACAAGGAGGGAAATCTCTTCGTGAGCACCGGTGAGCGGTCCGACCTGGCAACGCGTTACAATGCACAGAAGCTGGAAACAGCCCACGGCAAAGTTGTGCACATCACCCCCGAGGGAGAGCCGGTAGCAGGCAACCCCTTTATCGGACAGGAGGGAACCCTGGCGGAGATCTACAGCTATGGCCATCGCAACCCGCAGGGACTGGATATCCACCCCGTGACGGGTGAGCTATGGCTCAGCGAGATGGGCCCCCGTGGCGGTGATGAGCTGAACCTGATCAAGCCGGGCAAGGATTACGGATGGCCTGCCATCACCTACGGCATCGAATACAACGGCAACACCATCGGTGAGGGAATCACTGCGAAGGAGGGGATGGAACAACCGGTCTACTACTGGGATCCGGTGCTCTCACCCAGCGGCATGGCATTTTATGCCGGCAACGCGATACCGGAGTGGCAGAACAACCTCTTCATCGGGGGGCTCAACAGCAACCACATCGCCCGTCTGGTGATTGAGGGCGACAGCGTGGTGGGTGAAGAACGACTGCTGGCCGATGAAGGACAACGTTTCCGCGACGTAGGTGCCGGCAACGATGGTGCCCTCTACGCGGTGACCGACGAGGGTCGACTTTACCGTGTTGCCAAAGCCGATTGATCCCTCATCAACAGATCCACACGCCACCAAATGGTCATGTTAGCATATCAGCCAATCAACATAACAACCAATCAACGCAATGGATAAACGAACATTCATCAAACGTAGCGTTGCCGGCGCAGTGGCAATCGGTGAGATTGCTGACAAGCCCCTCACCCGCTCGGAAAAGAAACTGCTCGACAACCAGTTCCTCACGGTGAAGGAGTATCCCTTCTTCGATCCGAAGGCATAATCAGAAAAAATTGCATTGCAAGAGAGCCGGCACATATCGAACCGGCTCTCTTTTGCATTTAGGTAAGATGATCGCGCAGAGCGGCATCCCGGAGCGATGCCCTGATTGCCTGGTCAGCATGCTCGTAACGGAACCGGAAACCGGAATCCAATATCTTTTGTGCCGAGATGCTGCTGCCACCCAACACCAGATCGGCAGCCTCGCCCATCACCAGGCGCATGACAAAGGCAGGGACTGCGGGAAAGAAGAAAGGACGGCGCATCTCCTTAGCCAGGGTACGCATGAAACCGGCATTGGTGATCTGTTCCGGAGCCACGGCGTTGTAGACTCCTTCCATCGTCGGCTCTTCGATTGCCCGGATATAGAGACGGCAGAGATCCTCCAGGTGAATCCAGCTGAGATACTGCCTTCCGCTCCCCAGGGGCGATCCCACCCCTAGCCGGGTGGGCAGCACCATCTTCCTGAAGGCATCACTGTCGCGGTCCACCACGAAGCCGGTGCGCAGTGCCACGGTACGCACCTCCGGCAGGGTGTTGAACCGGAAGGCGGCCTCCTCCCATTGGTGGCAGGTGTCACTCAGGAAATCCTGCTCGATTGGCTGCTGCTCCTCCGTAAGAACCTTGTCAATGACTGCTGAGCCATAATAGCCAATGGCGGAGGCAGAGAGAAACGCTTCAATCCGATGGTCACTCTCCTGCAGCGTGTCAAACAGTAAAGCGGCGGTATCGACACGGCTCGCCACGATCTCCTCTTTTCGGGCTTCGCTCCAGCGCCCTTCACCCAGGTTGGCACCTGCCAGATGTATGATCACATCGGCCTGCTCCACCGCCTCCCTGTCGATTGTACCGTTCCGGTAATCCCATCTGTAGCGTGGCGGATCACTTTGCAGATTCCTTTCACGGCTAAGCCAGAGCACCCTGTAACCGCGCTCCATGAGCATCTCTGTCAAACGGCGGCCTACCAATCCCGAGCCCCCTGTCACCAGAATTGTTTTCATCTTGATCCCTCTTTTGTCAATGTATGTTTCTGCCAGCAACCACCGGCAGGAATAAAACGCAACGCGGTGCGAAAAAGTTTTCGCACCGCGCCTCTAAACATTATAGAGTAATCAAAGCCTATCTCCTGCTGCCACTTGCAATCATGATGTAGTAAAGCAGTGTGGCCAGCGAGCTGAGAGCCGCCACCACATAAGTATAACCGGCCCAGCGGAGGGCATCCTCTGCCTGGCTATGATTGCTGACATCGGTGATGCCCGCGCTGCTCAGCCACGCCAGTGCGCGGTTGGTAGCATTCTTCTCCACCGGGAGGGTGACAAAGCTAAAGAGGGTGGTGAGCGCGAACATGCCGATACCGATCCAGATCAGCATCGGGAAGGTCTGTATCATGATGATACCTCCCAGGATCACCCACATCACCCACTTGGAGGTGGAAGAGACAATGGGAACCAGTGCCGACCGCATCTTCAGGGGTGCATACCCCTTGGCATGCTGGAGGGCATGTCCCGTTTCATGAGCGGCTACCGCGGCAGCTGCCACGCTGTAGGAACCATATACCGCCTCACTCAGGTTGATGGTCTTGTTGAGCGGATTGTAGTGGTCGGTGAGCCTTCCTCTCACGGAGATCACCTGCACATCGAAGATGCCGTTGTCGTGCAGCATCATCTCCGCCACCTCACGACCGGTCATCCCGTTACGCAAGGGTATCTTCGAATATTTCTTGAAGCGGCTCTTGAGGGTGGCCTGTACCGCCCATCCGGCAATCGCGATCGCGATGAACAGAATCCAAACTGGTGACATATCGTTTCTATTTTCTAACTAAACAGTTGGTGTGAACAAATGTTCAACTGCCAAAAGCGTGCCGTTTTATCAGCGGATGATGGTCTGCGCCCTGTCGGGACCCACCGAGACGATGGCGATGGGCACTCCCAGCTCCTCCTCAAGGAAGGTGAGGTAGTTGTTGAACTCTTCCGGGAACTCATCTTCCGACTGCATTTTTGTCATGTCGGTTTTCCATCCCGGCAGCTCCACCCATATCGGTTCGATCCCTTCCGTGATATCGAAGGGTAGTTCTTCTGTCTCTACCCCGTTAATGCGGTAGGCTACGCATGCTTTTATTGTTTCAAAGCTATCCAGCACGTCACTCTTCATCATCACCAGCTTGGTAACCCCGTTGAGCATCACCGTGTAGCGCAGCGCTACCAGGTCGATCCAGCCGCAGCGGCGGGGACGACCGGTCACCGATCCGTACTCACAGCCGTTATCACGTAACAGTTGACCATCCTCATCGAACAGTTCGGTAGGAAAGGGACCGCTGCCCACGCGGGTACAGTAGGCCTTGAAGATGCCGTACACCTCTCCGATGGAGCGGGGAGCGATTCCCAGTCCGGTACAGGCACCGGCACAGACAGTGCTGGAGGAGGTGACAAAAGGATAGGAACCGAAATCGATGTCCAGCATCGATCCCTGGGCACCCTCGGCCAACACCCTGGCACCGTTATTCAGCTCCCGGTTGATGAAGTGTTCACTCTCGATGATCTGGAAACTCTTCATCTTCTCCACTCCTTCAAACCAAGGTTTCTCAAGTGACTCCAGATCATATTCAAAATCGTACTGATCGAGCATCTCCTTGTGACGTGCCACGGCCTGATTGTATTTCTCCTCGAAGTTGTGAAAGAGATCCCCCACCCTGAGGCCGTGACGACTGATCTTGTCGGTATATGCGGGACCGATACCACGACCGGTGGTGCCGATCTTGGCATTACCCATCGATTTTTCAGAAGCGGCATCGAGCAAACGGTGGGTGGGCAGGATCAGGTGTGCCTTCTTGGAGATATAAAGACGATCGGTCAGAGTGTGTCCTGTCTCCTCGAGTGCTTCCACCTCCTGACGGAAGAGTGCCGGATCAATCACCACCCCGTTGCCGATGACATTGACCTTTCCCTCCTGAAAGATGCCGGAGGGTATCGATTTCAAGATATACTTCTCTCCTTCAAACTCGAGGGTGTGACCCGCATTGGGACCACCCTGAAAACGTGCTACGATCTCATAGTTTGGTGTAAGCACATCCACCACTTTTCCTTTACCTTCATCGCCCCACTGGAGCCCTAAGATTACGTCCACTTTCATTTCTGTGTGTTGTTAATTGGATGTATGGTATATGAATCATCCATCCCTGTTTGATAAGTACCTTGCTTACTTGGTTCCTTTTTTCTCCTTGCTTTCACGTTCCAGTTTTCGCAATTCCATCTTTTTGGCATGACTACACTTGCTGCAGGTACCATAGATGTACATACTGTAATAACTGACACTGAATTTCTTGATTTTCTTCAGCTGTGCCTGTGTCAACAGGTCGCTGTTTTTCGTCTCCCATACCTGACCGCAGCTGGTGCAGATCAGATGGTCATGGTTCTCGTTGCCGTAGGCCCGCTCATACTTCGACATGTTCCCACCAAACTGGTGCTTCACTACCAGTCCACAGTCAAGCAACAGATCAATGGTATTGTAGAGGGTGGCGCGGCTCACCCGGAAGTTGACATCAATCATCGACTTGTAGAGGGAATCCATGTCGAAATGCCCCTTGGTCGTATAGATATGGTCGAGGATGGCAAACCGTTCGGGTGTCTTACGGTGCTTATGCAGTGTGAGGTACTCCATAAACTCATCCTTCACCTGTTTCCTTAATTTCTGACTGGCCTCCATTGCTGCAAAATTATTTCATTTTATTGATTTATCCTAACGTTCCCTATTGATATTGCTTCACATCAGCACAAATAGATTTCAACCTTTCATGGTGAAAACTACTTGATTGTTCGCGAGTGATAGAAAAATGCCGGTGTGCCGGGTTCACTCTCATTGTGATACGAGTCCGATATGGTCACGTAATAGTAGTAGGCCCTATCATCATCGGCTACATGCATACGATATGAAGATTCTCTCACACCCACAGCCAGCAGGTTCTCAGCCTGATCTCTGTTGAAATGATCGCTCTCGCTACGGTAGACATTGTAGGTTATCCGCATGTGATCACCTGCCGGGGTCCAACTTAACTCAAACAGTCCCTCTGCTGTTCTCTCTGCTCTTAGGTCGGCAGGAGGCGCGGGAATGGTATCGGAGAGCCAGGTCAGGGGTGGTAGTTTAGCTGGATAACGATAGTAGGTCTTAATCGATGTGAGAATTCCTTTCGTATTCGAGAGAAGGTTACCTGTACGGAAATAGGCTTGTCCATGCACCTTGTTGCTTCTGGTATAATCCACCTGATCGAGGATATCCTGACGGGACCATCCTAACTCATCCATTTGATATACACCCAGGCCAGGGACAAGGATCCGGTTGTTGCCATTCACCATCCAATCGTCAACGAAAGGATAAAAATGATGATCCTTGTAGTACATCATCGGGTAGAGGGCATCATGCTTCCCCGCCTGCATCCAGCGACCGGCATCCTGATAGACCGTCTCCATAGCCGTCCAGCCATGGCCATTGCTACCCAGTGCGCGGTACCGGCCCAGCGGTGCACTGCTCACTTGCACCCATGGTTTCGCCTGCTTGATCCAGTCGTAAGCTCTGGTCACGAATCGGGTGATGTTGTCTCTCCGCCAGTCGGCTCGTGATTGCCCCTTGCCATGGAGGCGATACATGGTGTCATCGGGAAAGCGCCCTTTATTGTCCGGGTAACGGATGTAATCGAAGTGTATCCCGTCCACGTCATAACCGGTGACAATCTCCTTCACAATGGATAAGAGGTAATCATCAGTTCGCGGGTTGCCCGGATCGAGGAACCATTCCCCCCGAAACCGACGTGTGAGTGCCGGATTCTTTTTTGTTATCGAAGCGGGTCCCAGGCTCTTCACATGCTTGTCACTCCCCAGCGGGTAGGTGACGATCCAGGCATGGCATTCAAGCCCCCGTTTATGACACTCCTCAATCGCAAAGGCAAGGGGATCGAATGAATCCATACGCTCATTACCCCTATCCAACAGTGATGACATCGGCTCAATCTTGGAACGATAAAGAACCTCTCCTCTCCCCCGTACCTGAAAGAGAACCGTATTGAAGTTATGTCTCTGCAGACTGTCCAGGATTGAGACCAGTTCCTTTTGCTGTAACACGCTACTGGTTCTGTTGTGAGGCCAGTCAAGCCCGTAGTTGGTGGTGAGCCAAACAGCCCTCACTTCCGTTGCCGGTGGTTCTGAAGATAACAGATATTGAGGGATACCAATCAGCAGGATGAGCAAGGAGAATAACTTATTCATTAATTATAATCGTTCTAATCTTTATCGCATACAAATATAGCACAAAAAAACGGTTTCACACTGCAATTGGGGCCTATTTGAGAGGTGTAATCCGGTGGAAAGCGTGCGGTATGGAGAGTAAAAAAAACAGGTAGACTATCCTCATGTAGTTTAATTGCAATTTATGCAAATCGACAGAGAACATAATCTACAATTCTTTGTTTAGTTGAAAGATATAATGGTTTTACCCCTATCCCTTAACAGATGTGCCGCTATCATCCGTTGCACATCAAGCGTCAAGCGACTTTATCATCAAACCGGAACCCTTTTTGCAAATGAGAAAATCAATACTGATCACTTTCTTACTGCTGATCACGCTGCTCTCCTATTCCCAGCAGGGAAGGATTGAAGGACGTGTATACAACGAGAAGAACAACGAACCGCTGGAGTTTGCCACCATCCAGATCCAGGGCACCCTGATCGGTTCCACCACCGACCTGGACGGCCGGTTTATCTTCACAGGCATCAACCCCGGTTTCGTGAGGTTGATCGTGAGCTATGTGGGATTTGAGACAACAGTTTCGGCAGAGATACAGGTACTGGGCAACCAGACTGCTTTTATCGATATTGCCGTACCGGAGTCATCCACCCTGATCAGCGAGGTGGTGATCCGCCCCAACGTGAACCTGAAAAAGATTGAGAGTCCCGTCTCGTTTGCCACGGTGAGCGTCAAGGATATCGAAAAGGCAGCCGGCGTGAACCGTGATGTCTCAAAGGTACTGCAGACCCTGCCGGGTGTGGGTGCCACCGATCCCAATCGGAACGACCTGATCGTGCGGGGTGGCGGTCCCTCGGAGAACGTCTTCTACCTCGACGGGGTGGAGATCCCCATCATCAATCACTTCGCCACGCAGGGCTCCTCCGGGGGAGCCGTGGGGGTCATCAACCCCGACTTCGTGCGGGAAATCAACTTCTACACCGGAGCCTTCCCTGCCAGCCGCCCTAACGCGCTCAGCTCGGTGATGGACATTCGTCAGAAGGAGGGGAGCAGCGACCGCATCCATACGAAGCTTGCCGTCGGTGCCTCCGATGCTGCCTTCACGCTGGATGGCCCCATTGGTGAGAAATCCACCTTCATCGTCTCTGCCCGCCAGTCCTACCTGCAGTTCCTCTTCAAACTGATCGGGCTGCCTTTCCTACCGACCTACAATGACTTCCAGGTGAAGTACAAGTACAAGATCGACCAGAAGAACGAGCTCTCCTTCATCGGCATCGGCGCCATCGACAACATGACGCTCAACACCGGATTGCAGGAGACAGGCACCGAGGCACAGAAGTACCTGCTCAGCTACCTGCCCATCTATGAGCAGTGGAACTACGCCGTGGGAGCTGTCTACAAACATTTTAGCGACCGTTACTTCGACACCTGGGTGCTGAGCCGGAACATGCTGCGCAACAACAACTACAAGTATGAGGAAAATGATGAGTCACGCCCCAAAATCTCGGACTACCGTTCCGATGAGGCGGAAAATAAGCTGCGCTTCGAACGCAGCTACCCCGACCTGCCGGTGAAGATCCTGGTGGGTGCCGGTGTCACCTATTCACACTACACCAACAGCACCAACCGAAAGGCGTTCGTGGAGGGCTCGCTCACCGACCTGATCTACAGCACCAACCTCAATCTATGGGCCTACCAGGCATTCATTCAGGCATCCGACACCTACTACGACGACAGGCTCTCTCTCTCACTGGGGGTCAACACCATCGGCAACAACTACAACAGCAACATGTCGAACCCCCTCAACCAGTTATCGCCCAGATTCTCTGCCTCCTACCGTATCAACGACAAGTGGGATCTCAACGGCAACGTCGGACGCTATGCCATGCGCCCTGCCTACACCACGCTGGGATATAAGGATACGGAAGGCAGCTTCGTCAACCGGAACGAGCAGCTGAAACAGATCATCTCTAACCAGGCCATCGCCGGCTTTGAGTATCGACCCTCTGATGTGACACGCTTCAACCTTGAAGGGTTCTACAAGCAATATGTCAACTATCCCCTCTCGGTGGCAGAAGGGATCAGCATCGCCGGCAAGGGGACCGAATACGGTCAGATCGGCGACGAGGAGATCATCTCCACCGGTAAGGGGCGCGCCTACGGGATCGAATTCTCGGGGAAGCTGTTCGACTGGAAGAAGCTTAACAGTACGGTGACCTATACGCTCTTCAAGAGCGAGTTCACCGACAGCGAGGGCACCTATCGCCCCTCCAACTGGGATACCCGCCACATGGTGAACCTGATCGGCAGCTACCGGCTTCCACGTAACTGGAACATCTCCATGCGCTGGCGATATGTGGGGGGTGCTCCCTATTCGCCTGTCGACATGGAACTCTCAAGCAGTAAGGCGGCATGGAGTGTCACCAATCAGGCCTATATCGACTATGCAAACTACAACACCCTGCGACTCGACGACTCGCACCAACTGGACCTGCGCATCGACAGGGAATTTTATTACGACCGCTGGATGCTGAACCTCTATGCCGACGTGCAGAACGCCTACAACTTCCAGTCGGAGAACCCGCCCATCTTCACCAACCGCGACAGCAACGGTGATGTGATGGATGACCCTGCCAACCCACAGGAGAAACAGCTGCTGAGAAGGATAGAAACCTACAGTGGCACTGTTCTTCCCACCATTGGAATCATTGTCAAATTTTAAAACAGCACAACCATGATCAGAATATCTTTTATGCTACTGATGATCCTATCCGGAAACATGCTGACAGCTCAAGAAAAAGCTGAAGTTTTCTCCACTGAAGAAAAACAGCGTGAGAGAACAGAAATCGTGCTACAGGCTGAAAAAGGTAAACAGCACAACCATCCCCTCTACGCGATATGGCTGGCCGACAGCTGCGGCCAATACATCCAGACACTGTTTGTCTCCGAAAGCATCGGGAAAGGGGTGTTCAAACATGGCAACAGACGTACCGGCAGATGGATGCCGGGTGAGATTGAACGACCCGCCTCCCTCCCCTACTGGGTGCATCAACGCAATATACCCAACGAAAAGGGGACGCTACTTCCAACCCCCCAATCACCGGTCGCAGATGCCTATACCGGTGCAACACCCACTAACTCATTCAAGATGCGGCTACGATGTGATCAACCCCTCCGGGGTAAGTACCGGATCTACCTGGAGGTGAACCAGTCGTGGGATTGGAATGAATACTGGACCAACAACCGCTATCCCGGAAACAGGGACTATATGACTTCCAGCCAGCCGGCACTGGTGTACATGGCCGAGATCAACAGCGCACGACCGGATGAACCGGTACATCTCACACCCATTGGTCACAGTCACTATGCCGGTGATAACGGTGAGCTCACGACTGATCTGAGCACGATCACCACTGCTCTTGAAATCCTAAATGAGGTGACCGTTACCCTAAGATGAAATTGATATAGCCAAAAAAAAATGCCCCTGTACAAAATGTACATGAGCATTTTTTTTGAGCGAAAGACGGGACTCGAACCCGCGACCCCGACCTTGGCAAGGTCGTGCTCTACCAACTGAGCTACTTTCGCAATATGTCTTACAACTAAACGCCTTTTGTGGTCACTTCACTTTCCTTGCCAAGGTCGTTTTCACTTTTCCTTTTGGGGCAAGGTCGTGCTCTACCAACTGAGCTACTTTCGCAATATTTCCCGGAGGAGCTACTTTCGCAATATGTTCCCGGAGGAAGTTACATTCGCAAAGTGTTGCCGTTCCGAATCAGGCTCTCTTGCCGAAGTTCCGTGCAGCATCTTGCTTGAATTTGCGGGTACAAAGATAATGTTTTGTTTGATGATCACAAAAAAAAGCGACTAAAATTTTAACAGAGACAGGATTTTTTGCAGGTAAAAAGCATCCGTCTCAGAAAAAGCATCAAGTCGGTCACTATCGACGTCAAGCAGGGCACAAACCTCACCCTCACCTTCACTGAAAATGGGTATGACAATCTCGGAACGGGATAGTGAACTGCAGGCAATATGGCCCGGGAACAGATCCACATCAGGTACGATCAGTGTCTTTGACTCTTTCCAGGCCGTGCCACAAACACCCCTTCCGTAGGCGATGCGGGTACAGGCTACCGGCCCCTGGAAGGGGCCCAGCACCAGCTGCTCACGCTCAACCCGATAGAAACCGACCCAGAAAAAGCCAAAAGTCTCTTTCAGTGCCGCCGCAACATTGGCCATATTGGCCACCCTATCTGGTTCATCCGCGGTAAGAGCTTGCAACTGTGGAATTAATGACTCATATCTCTCCTTCAACGAACCCTCTTCTGCGATGTATAAATCTTCTGCCATTTGGTATTGTCGTATGAATGTGAAAAATCGCACCGCCGGTAAAGGCAGCGCGATTAATTGTATATTACCTGAACTCGATTACTGAGCCTGCTCCTGAGCCTCCTGGATCATCTTGGCATTGGGCAGGATGTATACCTCTACACGACGATTCTCAGCTCTACCGTCGACAGTACTATTGTCTGCCACGGGCTGTGCTGAACCGAAACCTTCGTACACCATACGGGTTCCGGAAACGCCTTTGGTCAAAAGGTAGTTGTATACCGATTCAGCGCGACGCTCTGATAAAGGATTGTTGATGGCATCGCTCCCGGTACTGTCGGTGTGGCCATAAATCTTCACATCGGTATCGGGGTTGTTCAGCAACGAAGTGGCAAATTTGTCGAGTGAAGCACGTGATGCCGTGTTCAGTGTGCTTGAGTTGGTAGCATAGAGGATACCCGATTCGAAAGTCACTCTAATGGCTTCACCCTCGTTCACCTTCTCCACCTGTGCTCCTTCTATCTGCTCCAGTTCGGCAGCCTGTTTGTCCATCTTGTTACCGATAATCGCACCGGCGGTACCGCCCAGCACGGCGCCGATACCTGCTCCGATGGCAGCACCCCTGCCTCCGCCGGCAATAGCGCCGACACCGGCACCTACGGCAGCTCCTGCGCCGGCACCAATGCCGCCGCCCTGTACGGTTCTGTTCAATCCACATCCGGAGAACACCATGGCTCCTCCCAGAAAGGCAATCGCTAGTAATTTTGAAAAATGTTTCATAGTCTGTTTTGCTAATTTATACTATTAATGTTGAAATGTCATCTTTTAGGAAAAGCAAAGGGAATCAATCGAACAGGTTTAGCGTATCACAGTAAGCCAGTTCACCGGCAACAATCGCCTCAATCTGTTCATCGGTATACTCTCTGATCGCATCCTTTCTTGCATTCTTCAGGATATACTCCAGCAATTCATCCTCGTCAATTTCGATCTCGGTCTCATCATTCTCATCGAGAAACCCTTTATCCTCATAGAACTCATAGACGAGATCCACAATATAGTTAATTTCATCATCCGAGAATTCATTTTGCATCTCTTCGGGTAAATTTTCCCTGATAAACTTCAGAGAATCATCTTCATCATATTCGAGCACTTTTTTTTCTTCACTCATATCCATATTGTTTAACGTTAGTCTGGTAACATCTGCTGTTCTCTGCAGAACAGGGTCCGGGCGCCTATGTGATTGAAATCACCCAGGTTAAGTCAAATTCATAATTTAAACAATCATTTGATTAATTAGTTCACCTCCCACCGGGAGAGGCTCAAAAAAAACCGGAAGTGAGAACCTCCGGTTTTTGATGGGATCAATCATCTTAACGGTAATTGCGTTTGGCATTCTCTTTTGCCTTTTCACGAGCCTGCTTCTCCTGCAGTTTCTGTGCTTCCGCAAGGCGGGCCATGAAACCCGATTTCTTCTTTGGTTTCTTCTTGTTGGCTTCCAGCTGAGCCAGGATCTTATCCTCGTTGATGGTCTGCTTCATGATCAGGGTGATCACAATGGTGTAGAGCGTGGAGAGGAAGTAATAATAGTTCAGACCTGCGGGATAGGAGTTCAGGAAGAAAAACATGAAGACCGACATGAAGATAGGCATGTACTTCATCCCCGGCATTGCCTGCGAACCGGTGTCCGTCATGCTCATGTTGTACTTGGTGTAGAAGACGTTTACCACCGTCATCAGTAGACAGAAGATGCTGATGTGGTTTCCCAGATACTTGGTCACAAAAGGTATGTTACCGCTCCAGGAGATCAGTGAGTCATAGGTCGAGAGGTCATCAGCCCAGAGGAAACCCTGCTGGCGCAACTCGATGGCCGAGGGAAAGAAGAAGAAGAATGCCAACAACACCGGCATCTGGATCAGCATGGGAAGACAACCACTCATCGGGCTCACACCCACCTTGTTGTAAAGTTCCATGGTTGCCTGTTGACGCTTCATCATCATATCCTGCTCTTTTCCGGGATACTTTTTCTCCAGCTCCTGGATCTGGGGGCGCAACACCCTCATCTTTGCGGAGGAGATGTAAGATTTGTATGTGAGAGGTGAGATCACCACTTTCACCATCAGCGTCAGGATCAGGATGATCAAACCCATGCCCCAGTTGAGCGTGAGGAAGAAGTTAAAAACGGGAATTACGAACCACTTGTTCACCCAGCTAAGCCATTTGTAGCCCAGGTAAACGATCTCTTCCAGCTCCAGCTTCTGTGAGCTGTCGTTCACCCCTTTGTCGTATGCCTTCAGGGTGTTAAAATGCACGGGACCAAAGTAGTAATTGAAGCCTGCAGTGATCAGATCGCTGTCGGCACTGATCTCTACCGGCACCCATACCTCTGCAGCATATGATTTGATATGGTCGGGATCATCCAGCACCTTCGAGGTGAGAATGGTGTTGCTGAAGGGTTTCTTACCGATCACAATGGCTGAGAAGTACTGATCCTTGAAAGCAAACCATTTCAGGGGTTCGGAGAGCTCCTTGCGGTCGTCCTTCGACTCACTCAGCTTCTGTACATCCTGCCGGTCATACTTGTAGTGGATACGCGCATAACGGTTCTCAAACATCCTCCCCTTTTCCTGTTGACGTAAATCCTGTTCCCAGTACATCCTGAAGTTGGTGAGACTCTCCGGGTGTAGCGCAGTGCGCATACCGGCTACCTGCACGTCAAAGTCCATCATGTACTCATCTTCAGGCAAGGTGTAGATGAAGTCGATGTACTGCTCCGGTGTGGTCTGGAGCCGCATGGTCACACTGTTGCCATCGGCACTGCGTATGGGAGTGAACACCTCCAGCTCGGTGGAGAGACGCACGCTGTTCCGGTTGAAGAGAACCATGTTGAAACGGGCCTCCTCATCCTCGAAGAGATAGAGGCTGTCACCGGTATGACGAAGATGTTCTTTCAGTTGTACCGAGCGGATGCTGCCACCAAGTGTACTTAACAGGATGCGCACCTTTTCATTCTCCAGCACCACCGTCTTTTCCGAGGCCTGTGATGGAGAAGCTGCCAGAAGGGTGTCAGTGGATGTTGCGACTGCCACCAGTGATGAATCGGCTGCAGAAGAGGTTGATATGGCAGCGGCACCGAAGAAATCGGCGACACTGCTTCCCTGCATTGAATCACTCACTTCTTTCTCAGACGTGTCTGTCGGCAGGTCTGTCACCGCAGGTTGCTTCTCAACGGACTCCAGCGAGTCGCGCATCCGTTGTTGAGCAGCTATCTGCTCCTGTGAGGGCCTGTTGAAAATTGAAAAGCCGATGATGATCGCTGTGATCAACAGCAATCCTATAATTGTATTTTTATCCATATTCAGTTGTAAGCAGCCGGGGCTGTCAGAAATATTGCTTTTTAGCTGTTGTTCTTTTTCAATTCACTGGTCTCAGCCGCCGCCTTCATAAAGCTCATAAACAAAGGGTTTGGTGTGATAACCGTACTGTTGTACTCCGGATGAAACTGGGTTCCCAGGAACCAGCGTAATCCCGGTACTTCCACCACTTCCACCAGATCAGAATCGGGATTGATGCCGCTGCATTTCATGCCAGCTGATTCAAACCGATCTTTGTAGGCGTTGTTGAACTCGTAACGGTGACGGTGGCGTTCCTGAATTTTGCTCTTGCCATATGCTTTGTGGGCCAGCGACCCCTTTTTCAGCAGACAGTCGTAGGCACCCAGGCGCATCGTGGCACCCATATTGGTGATATGTTTTTGCTCCTCCATCAGATCGATCACCTTGTGGGGTGTCATGGGATCCATCTCGGTGGAGTTGGCACCCTCTAGTCCCAACAATGAACGGCCATATTCAATCACCATGCACTGCATCCCCAGACAGATGCCAAAAGTGGGGATATCCTTTTCACGGGCATATCGCAGCGCAATGAACTTGCCCTCTATGCCTCGCTGACCGAATCCCGGTGCGATCACGATCCCATCGGCATCACCCAGCATCGCGGCTACATTCTCGTCAGTGATCTTCTCCGAGTGACATACATCCAGCACCAGCTTCCGGTCGTTGTAGATGGCTGCCTGCGAAAGTGATTCGTTGATCGACTTGTAGGCGTCCGGCAGCTCGGCATATTTACCCACCAGCCTGATGCGGACCTCTTTGCGGGCATCCTTGCGTTTCTGCAGGAAAGCTTTCCAGGGCTCCAGCCCGGTGCTCGCTCCCACCGGCATGTTCATCTTGCGCAGCAGGATCTCATCCATCCCCTGCTTCTGCATCATCACCGGCACCTCGTAGATGGTAGAGACATCAACCGACTGCATCACGGCACCCTGTTCCACATTACAAAAGAGCGCCACCTTATCGAGGATCACCTTGTTCAGCTTCCGGTCGGTGCGCAATACCAGCATATCGGGTTGGATACCGAGTGATTGCAGCTCTTTTACCGAGTGTTGCGTGGGTTTGGTTTTCACCTCACCGGCAGCAGCAATGTAGGGCACGTAGGTGAGGTGCAGACAGAAACAATTCTTCCCCAGCTCCCAGCGCAGTTGGCGCACCGCCTCCAGGAATGGGGTGGATTCGATGTCACCCACCGTACCCCCAATCTCGGTGATGACGAAGTCGAATTTGTTCTTCAATCCAAGCGATTTCACGTTGCGTTTGATCTCGTCGGTGATGTGGGGGATCACCTGCACCGTCTTACCCAGATAATCGCCACGGCGTTCCTTCTGGATCACATTCTGGTAGATGCGGCCGGTGGTGATATTATTCTCTCTGGTGGTTTGTATGTTGAGGAACCGCTCATAGTGACCCAGATCCAGATCAGCTTCATGTCCGTCGACAGTGACGTAGCATTCACCATGTTCATAGGGGTTGAGCGTGCCGGGATCCACATTGATATAGGGGTCGAACTTCTGGATGGTTACCTTGTATCCTCTTGACTGCAAGAGCTTACCGAGCGACGATGCAATGATCCCCTTACCCAATGAGGAAACCACGCCGCCGGTTACGAAAATGTACTTTGTATCAGCCACGATCGTGAACTATTTATTTGATCCGTTTTGTAAAGGTGCAAAGTTACAAAAAAAAGAGTGATTTTATGAGGTCATCTCCAGAAATTCCATGTTCTCGCAACGCATGATTTTGCCCGGGAAAGCCTGTACAATGGAATAATTATGGGTAGACATGATGACGGCTGTACCTCTCTCGGCAATCTCCTGCAAGAGCGAAACGATCTGACTTCCCGTCTCGGGGTCCAGATTACCGGTCGGTTCATCGGCCAGGATCAGTGCCGGAGAGTTGAGCAGTGCACGGGCAATCACCACACGTTGCTGCTCTCCGCCGGAGAGCTCATGGGGCATCTTGTAGGTTTTGTTCTGCATCCCCACCTGGACCAGCACCTCATGAATGCGATCACTGATCTCCCGTTTGTTTTTCCAGCCGGTGGCCCTGAGCACGAACTCCAGGTTCTTCTCCACCGTACGGTCTATCAGCAATTGAAAGTCCTGGAAGACGATCCCGATCTTGCGACGCAGGAAAGGTACCAGGCGGCGTTTGATGGTGGCCAGCTCATAATCGAACACGCGTGCGCTGCCCGACTCAACGGGCAGCTCCGCATACATGCTCTTCATCAGGGTACTTTTCCCTGATCCCACCTTGCCGATGATATAAAGAAAGTCGCCACGGTTCACCGTGAGGTTCACATTCCGCAGGATGATGTTCTCATCGCGGTTGAGTTGTACGTTTGAATAGTTTACCAGTTGCTCCTGCGCCATTATTTGATGAATTGTATCGTGAAGGGGTACTTCCAGTACTCGCCATTGTTTGCTTTTATGGTGGCGATGACCACAAAGATGGCGTATAGCACACCCAGAACGATGGCAACCGGAATACCAATAATTGTAATTGAAAGCACGATCGCATAGATCGCGTAACTGATGATCGCATTGAGGATGTTCTTGCCGTGCAGATCTACGTTGGCATTCACATCCTTCTGGGTAGTCCACATGATAATGGGTATTATGAAACCGGCCAACGGGACGATGGCACCGGCAAACTGCGAGAGGTGCATCAACATCAGAAACGTGTTTTCAGTCAGTCCGAACAATGGTTGTCTTCCACTGCTTGCGACAGCGGGTTCTTCAGACATCAGCTTTGCTTTCTCACGCTGATACTCCTCTTCGGTGATGCTTCCTTTTTCTCTCAGTTCATCCAGAATCTTTAAATCTTCGTACTTCATAAGGCAATTTATTATATTAATCCAACAACAAAGAATCAATCACTTGCACCATACGGTTGAATTCCTCTTCTTTGAACAGGCGTGTGAGCATCACGATTTTGCCCTCCCTGTCGATGATCACATTGCGGGTGATACCGGCCTCTTTCTCGGCGTAACGACCGAAGATGGAAGCATCCGGATCGAGACCGATCGGATAGGTGACCCCTGTAGCACGGACCAGCTCCTCAATTTTTTCTATCGGCTCCTCGCGGTCTATGCCATAGAGGGCAAACGCCGGATCATCTTTATGGCGCTGCCATATCTGCGACTCGATGTAGGGCATCTCTTTCCTACACACCCCGCACCAGCTGGCAGTAAACTGCAGCATCACCACCTTACCTCTTAGGGAGGAGAGGGTGACGCTCTCACCCTCTGGCAGTTGCATCGTGAAGTCGGGAGCATTCTCACCCACCCTTACCAGGAACTGGTAATCATCAACGACCACCTGATCCCGTTGCAGTGAATCGGACACCGAAGCAACAGTCTCCGCCTGTTGATTCCGGCGTGACTGACCGTTGCAGGAGATGAGCAGCAACGTGAAAAGGAGGAAAAAAAGATATTTTGTTTTCATTTGATCATAATCTTAATTTGCATCAGCGATCTGAAGTTTGCCCTATCCATATTGACATGACACCATTATGGCAGGGAGCAATCAGATGAATGTTACAAAGATATAGTTTTTATTGATTTTCTCCTTTTCCTGAGATTAATAAATGCGAGCAACAGAGCCACCAACGATCCTGCAATGTCCGCAATCCAGTCGCCCCACTCGGCACTACGCGTGGTAAAGACATACATCTGCAGCAACTCAATGATCCCCCCGTAGATCACCGGCAGGAGCACCCCCCAGAAGATCCATTTGCCGATGGGTGGGGCACCGTTGTGAAGCTTGTCGTAATCATATAGCGAGACGGCGGAAAGAAGAAAGAAGAGTCCGAAGTGAGCCAGCTTGTCCCACGAGATCTCATCGGACATCTCGGGCACGCTCCCGGGGCCTATCAGACAGGTGCCGACGAAAATAAGTATTCCTACCAGCAGCGGCAGGATCATATAACGAAGAAGGGTATGCATGATGTTAAAATGATCATTGATAATTGATCGCAAAGGTAAAAGATAATCTGTTTTGCAGGGCAATATTATAAACATATAACCAAAAGAAAGAGACATTTTCACAAAAAATTTGTTCCTTTGCCCATGAATGGGTCACCATATGCCGACCTGTTTCAGGAACAACCATTAAGTGATATTCTCCAAAATGAAGAAATACTTTTTACTACTGTTGATACTTCCCATTGCGCTGCACGTTTTTGCGCAAACCCCGGACGACCCACAAAACAAGCGTTATTACGACATCAATAAAAACATCGACATCTTTAATTCCCTATTGCGGGAGCTGGATCTCTTCTACGTGGACAGCATCGAAGTAGACAATCTGGTTCAACGTACCATCCACAGCATGCTCACCCGCCTGGATCCTTACACCGAATACTATGCGGAGGAAAACATGGGAGACCTGCAATTTCTCACCACAGGTGAATATGCAGGTATTGGCGCGATCATCTCCTACCACAACGGACAGGTGGTCATCAACGAGCCCTATGAGGGGTTGCCGGCCGACAAGGTGGGATTGAAGGCAGGTGATGCCATCCTGGAGATCGACGGTGAAGATATGCGCGAAGCATCCGTGAAAGAGGTGAGCGACAAGCTGAAAGGGATCCCCGGCACCACCCTGAAGCTGAAAATTGAACGGCCGGGAGAAAAGAAAAAACGCAGTTTCACCATTGAACGTGAGAAGATTGAGATGGACCCAGTCACCTATGCGGAGGTGACCAACGAAGGTATCGGATACTTCCATTTCAGCAGCTTCACCACACGCAGTGCGGATCGTGTGAAAGAGACGGTAGTCAACCTGAAGGAAAAAGGTGCGACATCGCTGATCATGGACCTTCGCGGGAATGGCGGCGGTATCCTGGAAGAGGCGGTGAAGGTGGTCAACCTCTTCGTTCCCAAAGGGGAGGAGATCGTCGCCACGAAAGGGAAGGTGAAGCAGTGGGACCGCTCCTACTTCACACAGGAGCAGCCGCTGGATGAGCTCATACCCATCGTGGTACTGATCGACACCGGTTCGGCATCAGCATCGGAGATCGTGGCGGGTGCCCTGCAGGACCTGGACCGGGCTGTGATCGTGGGCAACCGTTCCTTCGGCAAGGGACTGGTACAGACGCCCCGGAACCTGCCCTATGGTGGCAATATCAAGATCACCACCTCCAAGTATTACATCCCCAGTGGCCGCTGCATCCAGGCGCTTGACTACTCACACCGTAACCCTGATGGCAGCGTGGCACGTGTACCCGACTCGCTGACCAACCTGTTTCACACACGTAGCGGTCGCGAGGTACGCGACGGCGGGGGCATCACGCCCGATATCACCATCCCCCAGAAGAGCGGTGGCACCATCGCCTATTACCTGATGACCGACAACATCATCTTCGACTTCGTAACGGAATGGGTACAGCAACATGAAGAGATTGCCCCTCCTCATCTGTTTCGCCTGTCGGATGATGATTACGACTCCTTCGTCCGCTTTGTGCAATCGAAGGATTTCACCTATGACCAGTTCAGTGAACGTTCACTCCGGCAACTGAAGAGTATGATGGAATTTGAGGGATACATGGATGTGGCTGCCGAAGAGTACAAGGCGCTAGAGACAAAGCTCAAGCCCAACGCGGAGCGCGATCTGCAGCTCTTTAAAGAGGATATCAGAAGCCTGATTGAATCGGAGATCGTGCAACGTTACCATTACAAGAAAGGAGTACTGCGACACCAATTGTCGAACGATGCGGTGTATGACAGGGCGATCAAACTGCTTACAGAGCCGGATGAGTACCACACCCTTCTCCGGCCCGATTCGTTACCGGTAATTCCTCCTGCTGAAGAGATCAGGGAAAAGATCAAAGATCAATATTCCTGATCCATTCTCTACGTGCTGACAGGTCGCCGGGAATAAGGGTGAAAACCTCTTTCTCTTCCGTTTAACAGGAAGATTCAGATAGTAAAAAACAACCTTTATGCGGACCACTCTCTGCATTACGATCTGCTTGCTGTTGATCCCGCCCGTGAGATCACAGGAGAGACGCCTGTCGCTTCTCTTTGCCGGGGATGCCATGCAACATCTCCCGCAGATCGATGGCGCAAGGCAAGAGGATGGCAGCTATCATTACGACTCCTGTTTTTACCTGTTGAAAGAGAAGATCCAACGTGTCGATCTTGCGGGTGTGAATTTCGAGACCACCCTGGGTGGTAAGCCCTATAGCGGCTATCCCCTTTTCAGTGCCCCTGACGCCTTTGCACAGTCGTTGCGCGATGTGGGCTTTGACCTCTTTTTCCTGGCCAACAATCATGCGTTGGACCGAAGAAGCGGGGGGCTCGAGAGAACCATTCAACAGTTGGACTCATTGGGCATCCGTCATACCGGCACTTTTACCGACCCTGAAAAACGATCACTCTATTATCCGCTGATGGTGATATGCAACGGCATTCGCATCGCCTTCCTCAACTACAGCTACGACACCAATGGTATCCCTGTGAGGGAGCCCAACGTGGTGAACCTGATCGACAGCCTGCAGATCCTGCAGGACCTGGAGCTCACCCGCCTCTACAAACCCGATATCATGATCGTGCAACTCCACTGGGGTGAGGAGTACCGCACCACACCCTCCCCTCAGCAGCAACGCATCGCCGGGCTTCTCCTGCAAAACGGCGTGCAGATCATTATCGGTCATCACCCACATGTGGTACAGCCGATGGTGGTGGAGCGGGAAGATCATCAAATCCGCAACGTGATATATTACTCACTGGGTAACTTCATCTCCAACCAACAACGTGAACTGACCGATGGGGGGATGCTGGCGGAGATCGTGATCCACAAAAAGGATGAGGATTCACCTGCAGTAATAACCAGTTGCAGTTATTCACTGGTTTGGGTTGAGAGAAGAAACCGGGGCAGGCAGACCCGTTACCGGCTGATCCCCTGGCCGGATGAAAACTTGCCTCCATTAATGGAGGCTGATAAAGAGAAAATGGATACTTTTGTGCAACAAGCAACAGACATCATTGAAAACAGGGATTGAGATTTCAGAATATGGAACCTATTGATTTTATCATTCGCTTGCTGGCTGCAACGGTCGCCGGAGCAGTCGTGGGACTCGAGCGGGAGATCAACAACAAGAGTGCCGGTCTGCGCACCAACACCCTGGTGGCGATCGGTGCGGCGATCTATGTGCTCATCTCGTTGCAGTTGCTGAATGAGGGTGAAGGGGATGCTTCCCGTATCGTGGGACAGATTATCACCGGTATCGGCTTCCTGGGTGCAGGTGTGATCCTGCACCGGGGTCCCAGTGTACATGGGCTGACCACCGCCGCCACGATCTGGTGTAGTGCGGCACTGGGGTGCCTGGCTGCCCTGGCAATGTTCTGGCAACTGATCGTCGCCACCTTGCTGGTACTCATTGTCAACCTCGCCTTCAAGCTTACCGACCGGTGGTTTTCAGGGAAACAGGGAAAGACAAAAGAGACAAAAGATAAGAATCACTTCGAATAGCTTGCATTGATTTCGGCGACGATGATTCCGGTGCAACTCTTTTGTCCCAGGGTATAGTCACTTATCGTCTTTTCATCAATTTTCACTTTCTTCGCACTACTGGAGGCATGCAGAAAGGTGAGTGTCTCTCCTTTTCGGAAGGCGAAGCCCATATGGGTTGCATCCAGACCGTCGATGGCGGTAGTGAAAAGGACAACCGACATATGAGGGATTTGATCCGCCGCCGCTTCAAGCACTCCTTTAGGCAGATAGTGATATCCGCCTCTCCGGTTGACCATCTCCTCCATGGAGGCAATCCGATCCAGCATTGCATCATCCTCTTTCAGGCGGCTGTAAGCTTCACGGTGTGATGACATAAAGTGCAGTGCTTTCTCCTGATGTACCCCTCCCAGTGATGCAGATAGATTGCGCAGTACCCCCCTCTGCTCGTTCTCATGCAGCCAGTCGGTGGCATAGTGCAGCCGGGAGGCATAACCCTCAATCGTACCGTTGCGGTAGCGCAATGACTGCAACTCTTTCACAAAGATATCAAATGAGGGGTCATCACTCTTTACCATACCTGTTAATGCGAGCACCGTCTCCACAAAGGTAGTGCAGTCGAATGCCCGCAGGTTCACGGTCAGCTGCTCTTCGCTACTCTCTTCCAGCGTGTGGGCACGGTAGGGCTTGCCGACGAAAAAGAGCGCTGTCTTTTCCAGTATGGTTTGTAAAGAAGCCTCCCGATAGGGTTCGATGGCAGTGAGGTACTCATGGAAGATCTCCCGGTCACTCGGGCTGTATAGAGCGGTTGGCTGCGCGGACAACTGCGCGGCAGTCAGACAGAGGAGTATGAAGACCCCACTTTTCATCTTGTAACATTTGCCAGCAGGTAGTGATCCAGCAGGGTGATGGCTGCCATCGCCTCCACGATGGGAACAGCACGAGGCAGCACACAGGGATCATGCCTTCCACGAGCCTTGATGATAGTGTCGTTGCCCAGGATGTCAACCGTCTCTTGTTCCTGCAGGATGGTGGCTACCGGCTTGAAGGCCACCCGGAAGTAGATATCCTGACCGTTGGAGATGCCGGCCTGAATACCCCCTGAGTGATTTGTGCGGGTGTTGATCTTCCCCCCGTCATTGAAAAAGTGATCGTTCACCTCCGAGCCACGCTGCTCCACGTTGAAACCGCTGCCATACTCGAACCCTTTCACCGCGTTGATGCTCAGCATGGCTGAACCGAGCGAGGCGTGCAGCTTTCCGAAGACCGGTTCACCCAGACCTACCGGCACACCGCTGGCCACGCAGGTGATCACACCACCGATGGTATCGCCCTGGTAACGCACCTCCTGAATCAGCTTTACCATCCGTTCCGCCGTTTCGGGATCGGGACAGCGAACCATGTTCTCTTCTGTCAATGAGAGATCATAAGCCTTATAATCATGCTCCAGCCGTATGGGTCCCACCTGCGAGGTGAAGGCACGGATCTGGATGCCCAGCTGTTTGAGATACAGTTTGGCCACTGCACCTGCCACCACGCGCGCGATGGTTTCACGCGCAGAGGAACGCCCCCCTCCCCGATGATCACGGTGCCCATATTTCAGGTGATAGGTATAGTCGGCATGTGAGGGACGGTAGACCTTTTTCAGGTGATCGTAGTCGGATGATTGCTGGTTTTCGTTTCGAATGAGGAAACCGATGGGTGCACCGGTACTTCTACCCTCGAAGATGCCGGAGAGAAACTCCACCCTGTCCGATTCCTTGCGGGGTGTGGTGATACGTGACTGACCGGGACGACGCCGGTCGAGCTCCGCCTGAATGAAATCCATATCAATCTCCAGGCCGGGGGGACAGCCATCGATCACGCCCCCCACGGCGGCACCATGTGACTCGCCGAAGGAGGTTAACCGGTAAAGTGTGCCAAAACTATTCATACCGCTACTCAATCTTTAGCAGTTGCACCCGGAGCCACAGCCACCACCGGAGCCGGAGCCACAATCGCAACCCTCACTCTCACCGTCGCCGCAACCGCAGCCGTCAGAGCCGCAGCCACCGCCGGAGAAGAGGGCAGCGATCTCCTCGGCAGAAGCATCCCTGACACCTGTTACGGTTCCCTCAAAATGCATCAGTTCGCCCGCCAACGGATGGTTGAAGTCCATGGTCACTGTCTCTGCACCAATCGACACTACCGATCCGGAGAGGCGATTGCCGGAAGAGTCCATCATGGGAACAGTGTTGCCTTCAAACAGCACATTCTCATCGATCTTACCGTCGATCTCAAAGATCGACTTGGGCAGATCCAGCACTTTTTCCTCGTCATAATCGCCGTAAGCTTCCTCGGGAGTGAGATGGAAGGAGAAGGTATCTCCTTCGGCAAGACCATCGATCTGTTTCTCAAAAGCCTCCAGCATGGAGTTGGTACCGTAGATAAACTCCAGCGGGCGTTCGGCAGTAGCCTGCTCCATCAGCTCACGTTCCTCTCCTTCACCCACGTTCAGGTCGTAGGTGAGTGTGACATATTTGTTGTCTGTAATTTTCATCTTTCTGTTTTTATTAATAGGTGTATATATTGGCTGCAGACGTTGTAACAATCGGCTTCATCTGATGTTTATCCATCGATGGCTTTTTTCAGTTTATTAAGAGCTTTTACCAGGTTGCTGCGCGGTGTACCCACATTGAGCCTCATGAAGCCCTCACCTCCGGGGCCGAACATCGTCCCGTCATTCAGAGCCAGGCCGGCACCCACCACGAACAGTTTCACCAGCTCACTTCTGGAGAGACCCAGTCCCCGGCAGTCGAGCCATACCAGGAAGGAGGCTTCCGGCTGCATGACACGGATCTGGGGGATCTGCTCCTTTAGAAACTGATCCACATAATCGATGTTCTCCTGCACGTATGCCAGCATCTCATCCAACCAATCCTCGCACTGATTATAGGCAGCCGTCGTGGCAGTATAGGCAAAGATAGTGCCCTGGTTCAGTTCGCGAGGCTCCAGATAGGAGAGGTATTGCTCCCGTATGGTTTTGTCGGGGATCACGGCAAAAGAGCTGACGATACCTGCAATGTTAAAGGTCTTACTGGGAGCCATCAGTGTCAGTGAGTTGGAGAGCGCTTTCTCCGATGCACAGGCAAAGGGGATATGTTGGTAACCGGGCAATGTCAGGTCGGCATGAATCTCATCAGAGACCACAAAGACACCATACTCATGGCATATCTCCGCCAAATCTCTCAGCTCTTCGCGTGTCCAGCCCCTGCCTCCGGGATTGTGCGGATTACAGAGGATCAGCATCTTGCATCGCTGATGGGTAAGGATATCACGAAGCCCTTCCAGGTCCATCCGGTATCTCCCCTCCTTCAGCAGCAGCGGGTTGTGTATCACCTCTCTACCCAATGCGTTTGTCACCAGACTAAAGGGGTGGTACACAGGAGGTTGAATGATCACCTTATCTCCTTTACCGGTGAACTGATCGATGGCAAAGGCAAATCCCTTCACCACTCCCGGCACAAAACAGACAGCCTCTCTCTCCACCTGCCAGTCATGTCGTCTCTCAAGCCATCCGGTGATAGAACGGTAATAGGCATCGGGAGCGATGGTGTACCCATAGATCTCATGGTTCACTCTCTCCTTGAGTGCATCGACGATAGCTGGTGGTGACTTGAAGTCCATGTCAGCCACCCAGAGGGGTAACAGGTCATCCCGACCAAAGACCGCTTTCATCTTTTCCAGTTTCACACAATCGCTGCCGCGCCTGTCAATTGTTTCATCAAAATTATACTGCATAACAAATTTTTGTTTTGGTAATCACATCCTTTCCTTAACGGTAATAACTGCTAAGAATGGAGGGATTATTCCGCACCATTTTGCCACCAAAATGGAGTGATTCGAAGGCCATCCCGATCACAAACTGATGAGTGATGATTCGGGTGACCAGCTGATTCACATCGGTTCGGTAGAAATCACCCAGGTAACCGGTACGCAGAGTGATGTTTCGTATGGGGATATCAATAGTAAAATAGTTTCTCAAAGCCAGCTGGTTATGAAAGGAGCCAAAATGGACCGTCCCCCTGTTGTTACCCAGCGTGAAAATCTCGTAATAGGAATGGCCATACTCCGGTGAGAAGAACATGCCGGCAAAGGGGGAGGATAGCTGCCATCGGAAGGTGAGATCGTTCCAGCGATAGAGCGCCATTGCCGAGAGCTGCAGGTTGACCGCCGTTTTCAGTGATCCGGGGTTGTTGGAGTTACGCACGTTGTAAATACCGCCCAGCGACAGGGCAGCACCTCCTCCACCCATCAGTGTGAGATGATCTGTTCTCAGCAGAGGATAGAAACCGGTCAGATGGTACCGGATTTCACCATAATATTCTGAAGCAGAAGCGGTGGGATTCTTCGTTACAGCAGTCTGTATCTGAAACTGCTGTTGCATCAGCAGCTTCCCCCCGAGATAGGGAGAGGCTTTGATCCGATCATGCAGCAGCGAGATACTCACACCATCGTAGGTAAGCGGAGAGAGATAACTATCTGAAAGAAAAGCCTTACCAACAGTGAAGAGGGTGGAATGGTTCACGGTAGGCAGAGGCGTGGCCTCAGGATCCTGCGCTTGTGCAGGAAACCCAAAGCTAAGGGTGAACCCTATGAGTGCCAGTATCGTTGTTCTCTTCATTGATTCTACCAGTTGACTATTTCCGTGGTGGGTGGCGTCAGAACAGTTTCATCTGACCGGTAATCTCATCGCGTAAATCCGCATCGGAGAGTGGGGTCTCCCCATTCTCATCTTCAATCTCCACCTTCATCGACTCCTGTTGTTCCGGTTCCGGCTCCGGGAAGCGGGTTGGCTCAAGTTCTTCAACCTCCCTGACCTCGTAGTTGGAGAGTCGTTTACCCTTTGCCTTGTAACTCTTCACGCCGATGAAATCATCCACCTCGATCACCAGTGGCTCACGATAATCATCGTTACCGCCAAAGATAACCTTTACTCGCGGAAATACCACATCTGTCAGCAAAAATAATCGGGAGGCAGGGTTGTTACCCAGGAAGCTGAGGGGCTTCTCTGAAGCATCGAAAGTGAATCGTTTCAGGTAAGCATATCCCTGGTCCGCATCGAACAGTGCGGCAGACCATACCTTGTTGCCGTCATACTTCTCAATATGACGGATGTCAGTAGGAAAATGGTTGGAGAGATCGAAATTGCAAATGTGAAACTCGCCTCTTTCGCTCACCACCACGATCTTGTCATCACCCTGGAATTCGCCCAGGTATTTGCCGCCCCCCTCATAATTGAGACGCAACACATCAGGATCGAACCATACCTTACGCCCACCCAGCGTAGAAACACCTTTCTGTTTGAGCTGTATGCGGTGGATCTCAGCCTTGGTGAGGATATTCCCCATAGCGTTTCGGCCCTTGATGTCTATCTCACTGAAATCTTTTTCAAACTGTAGCACACGCAGTCGCGGCTTGGGTTTGAGGATCACCTTGATGGTTTCTGCTTCCCCGTTGGGATTGGAGCTGAAGTAAGCGATGCGGGAGCCGGCTGTTCCCTTGGTCAGGTCATACTCCTTGTCACGGGTCACACCTGTCACCGGAAAACGTTTGATGTAATGGGGTGATGACCTGCCATCACGGTAGACCACGTTATAGATGGTACGATTGTCATTCTTCTTGAATACGTTGGCATAAAGAATGTTCTTGCCCACGAACATCTTTTCACTCACCTTCACCACCTTATACTTTCCATCCTTGAAAAAGAGGATGACATCATCGATGTCAGAGCAGTTACAGACGAATTCATCTTTCTTCAAAGCGGTACCGATGAATCCCTCCTCACGGTTGACATATAGTTTTTCATTGGCCTCGGCCACTTTCACGGCCTCGATGTTCTCAAAGCTGCGTATCTCGGTGCGGCGTGGATAGTTTTTCCCGTACCGCTCCTTCAGCATCAGGTACCAGGCAATGGTATAGTCGGTAAGGTTGTTGAGGTTGTGATCGATCTCGCCGATCTCTTCCGCCAGGCGTGCGATCAGCTCGTTCGACTTGTCAGTGTTGAATTTCAGAATGCGCGCCATTTTGATCTCCATAAGCCGGAGAATGTCGTCGCGGTTGATCTCACGGATGAAAGAGGGTTTGAACGGTTCCAGCCGTTTGTCGATGTGTGAGATTGCCTTATCCATGTTGACGGCGTTCTCAAACTCACGATCCTTGTAGATCCGCTCCTCAATGAATATCTTCTCCAGTGAAGCAAAAAGCAACGCTTCCTGCTTCTCCTCCTTCTCTATCTCCAGTTCCCTGCGCAGGTAATGACGCGTATTATCGACTGATACACGTAACACATCGCTCACAGTGAGGAAGTGAGGTTTGTCCTCGTCGATCACACAACAGTTGGGAGAGATGCTGATCTCACAATCGGTGAAAGCATAAAGGGCATCGATGGTTTTATCGGAGGAGACACCCGGTGCCAGCTGCACCTGTATCTCCACATTCTGGGCAGTGATGTCGTCCACCTTCCTGATCTTAATCTTCCCCTTCTCATTAGCTTTGAGGATTGAGTCGACGACACTGGCGGTGGTCCTGCCATAGGGTATATCTTTGATGACCAACGTCTTACTGTCAAGCTTCTGGATGGTGGCACGCACCTTCACCGATCCGCCCCGTTCACCGTCGTTATACTTCTCCACATCGATATAACCACCTGTCTGAAAATCGGGGAAGAGTGTAAAATCCTTTTCTTCAAGGTGAGCGATGGATGCATCACACAGCTCGTTGAAGTTGTGTGGCAGGATCTTGGAAGAGAGCCCCACGGCGATCCCCTCTGCACCTTGTGCCAGCAAGAGCGGGAACTTGGAGGGAAGGGTTACCGGCTCCTTGTTTCTGCCGTCGTAGGAAGGTTTCCACTCGGTGGTCTTGGGATTGAACAGCACCTCGAGGGCGAACTTCGTAAGGCGTGCTTCGATGTAACGAGGAGCAGCGGCACCGTCACCGGTAAGGATATTTCCCCAGTTACCCTGTGAGTCGACCAGCAGATCTTTTTGTCCCAGCTGCACCAGTGCATCTCCAATGGAGGCGTCTCCATGGGGGTGGTATTGCATGGTGTTGCCAATGATGTTGGCCACCTTGTTGTAGCGACCGTCATCCATCCTTTTCATGGCATGCAGGATGCGTCGTTGTACCGGTTTCAGACCGTCGGAGATGTGGGGCACTGCCCGTTCCAGGATCACGTAAGAGGCATAATCCAGAAACCAGTTCTGGTACATTCTGGATAGGTTGAGTGTGCTATCCTCACCCAGTCGTACCGGTATCTTGCCATCGGTCATGCTTTTCCCGGTAAGAATTGAATCAGCCTCCTCCCTGGCTTCCTCTTTGTCTTTGATGTCGTCGTCGTTCGTTTGTTTAGGAGACATAGATCAGTGTATATACGAAATAACAGCCCCCGTAAACGATGCAGAGGGCCTTGTGCATATTCTGTGGTGAAATGTTCAATAAAAAATTGCCCAAAGATAAGAAAATTGAGGATACTTTCAAAAGCAAAAAGGGATAGCCTGTAAACTACTTTTGTGGAAAACTGTTTAATAGGTGTGGTCATTTTACCATGACACTCTTTTTTTTGATATATTTGCCCTGACGGTCATCAAATAATTTTTGATACACATCGGCATCAAACCCTTAGCGAAGAATAATATGAAACAAAAGAATCCTCTCACATCCATCCGGTACACCATCACTCTGTTGCTGACCGGGCTACTGTTATCCTCCTGCGGCAGTGTTCCCTTTACCGGAAGAAGACAACTACAACTGGTATCCAATGAAGAAGTGATCGCATTAAGTCTGCAACAGTACCAGGAGTTCATCCGTACTGCACCATTGGAAAGCGGCACTGCCGATGCACAGATGGTCACCCGCATCGGGAGCCGCATCGCCAAAGCGGTGGAGACCTTCTACACCAATAACGGCTATCAGTCGGAGCTGGAAAACTATGCCTGGGAGTTCAAGCTGGTGAAAGAGAACAGCGTGAACGCATTCGCCATGCCGGGTGGCAAGGTGGTGATCTATACCGGTCTGCTTCCGGTGACACAGACAGAAGAAGCGCTTGCTGTCGTGATCGGACATGAGATCGCCCATGTGATCGCCCGTCATTCCAATGAACGGTTAAGCCAGCAGGTCGCACTTCAATATGGAGGTGCCATTGCCGGGGGGCTGCTGGGCAACTCACAGGCGATGCAACAACTGGGCAGCACCGTGTTTGGTCTGGGCGCACAGTTTGGGGTGATGATGCCCTATGCGCGCAAGCAGGAGTATGAAGCCGATGAGATTGGTCTGATTGTGATGGCCATGGCCGGTTATAACCCACAAGTAGCGGTGCCCTTCTGGACCAGGATGGCGCAGAACTCACAGGGAGGAGAAGTACCAGAGTTTCTGAGCACCCACCCCACTGACAGCAAACGTATCGCCCGCATCAATGAGATCATGCCACAGGTGCTCACCTACTACAAGGGTGCCGGTGTACAGAATACTACCTCCACACCGATTGAGACCAAAGCAGCAGTACCTGCCGGGAGTGACACAAAGAAGGCCAGAACATCAGAGGAGTGGTCGTTCTGATTTAGAGAACCACCTGCCGGTCAAATATGATTCATCTATCAGTAGGCGATGTAGTACTCAGAAATAAAAAAAAGCGATACTCCATTCATCCGGAATACCGCTACTGTACGAATCAAATATCTTCTTATCCTCTTAACCGGTTCAATGAACGAACCAGTGCTTCGTCAGCGCCAATCTTGCGGATGGCCAGGATGGTCAGGATGATGGCAATCACCGGCATGATGACTCCAATCCCCACGCTCCGGAATTGCAAATTCTCCACCGGATAGACCTGATAGAGGACAAAGCCGAAGAAGAGATAAAAACCAACCATGATTACCATGTTAAAGATCGACAGCCTGATCTGCAGCATTCTGTTTTTGTAGAGGAAGAGGGTCACCATCGAAAGAAGGGAACTGATGGCACCAATGACGAATAGGCCCCAGGTGGAGTCGGTGAGTGTACCGTTGAGGTAGATACCCATTGCTACAAACAACACCTCATCACTGTTGTAGATGAATGTAGCGAGGGGGCTCACCGATGCAACCAGCATGGCTGCAGCCGCCAATAACAAAAAAAGTGACTGAATACGTTGCAACATAAGCTCAGAATAACTCTTTCTCTTTGGCGGGGTTACGATAAAATATCTCTCCTTCTTTCCACTCTTCGATAGCCATCAAAGAGGGTTTGGGTAGCTTTTCATAGAAACGTGAAATCTCGATCTGTTCGTGATTCTCGAACACCTCTTCCAGATTGTCACTATAGGATGCAAACTCCTGAAGCTTGGTATCCAGATCACGTTTCATCTCAATAGAGAGCTGGTTGGCTCTTTTGCTGATGATACGGACCATCTCGTAGACATTTCCTACCGGTTCCGACAACTTCATCACATCACGGGTTTCCGTGTTGGTGTTTGCAGCAATTTTTCTGTAATCCATTGTTGTATAACTAATTTATTGAATGATCATTATTTGTTAACCTGCAGGCAGCACCTCTATCTTCTCCTCGGCAACCCGGTAATAACGTTGGGCCTCTCCCTTGTACTTTCCTTCAGGGAAAGAGTTGGTGTAATTGAAATATTCATCCACCACCATCCGATAGCGTTCCGGTTGTGTGAGCATCGTACTGCGTTCCGCATACTCATATCGGGCACGGAGGATGGTCATCTGATAATCTTCCAGATACTTGGAATAGGGATAGCTCTTCATTGCTTCCCGTGCAGTGATCACCGCCGCCTCATAGTTGTTACCCATGTAATTGCCCAGATTGAGATAGAGTTGGGCGGCAAGCAGCTCCTTATAAGCCAGTTTCTCTTGTAACTCAAACAGATAGCTCTTGGCCTGTTCAGCTCTCTCTGTCTGTGGATATCGTTCAATGTACTTCTGGAACTCTGCAATGGCCGTATAGGTCTTTGTCTGATCAAGACGTGCTTCAGGGGAGTCGAGATACATCCCGTAAGCCGAATAGAAGAGCGCAGCTTCTGCATACTCACCCTTGGGGTAGGTATTGTAATAGGTGGTGAACACCTGCGTGGCCGAATAATAATCCCTGGCGTTATAATGACTCTGAGCCAGCAGATAGAGCGACTCCTCAGCTTGTGCAGTACCTTTCATAAAGGTAACCAGCTCTTCCAGAAGGGTGATGGTACGGTTGTATTTCCCTTCCTCGAAATATTTTTTTGCATAGGTGTATTTCAAGTCTCTGTCGGTACTCTTGAGGATCTTGTTGTACTCGTTACAGGAACTCAACACCAAAATGATCAGCAAAAAATAGAATGGTTTTATTCTCATCTTGTTCAAGTCGGGTTTAGCGTGCAAATTTACGCATTCTTTCTTATTTACCGAAAAAGGAATGGCTATTTTATTCAATTTTAGGATTTCTCAGCCAGAAAACGAAGGATGCTATCCACATAATTGCGGTGGTTAGCCAGTCGTGGCACCTTGTTCTGTCCACCCGCTTTCTCCCTTTTCTTCATCCATTCATAAAAGAGGCCTCTCTCCATCACCTTCACCACGGGAGGGTTGAGTGAGAGGTTATAGGATCGTTTCGCCTCATAGTCAGAATTGAGTTTTTTCAGGCTCTCATCCAGCTTGTCGGTGAAAAGTGAGAGATCAGCAGGCGGTGTTTCAAATTCGATCAGCCATTCATGCGCACCGTTGTTGCTGTCTCCGAAGAAAATGGGCGCAACGGTATAGTCAGTGATCTTGGCTCCCGTTTGACGACAGGCTTCATCGAGAGCCCTGTCTGCATTGTCGACGATCAGTTCCTCCCCGAAGGCATTGATGAACTGTTTGGTACGGCCGGTGATCCTGAACAGGTAGGGATGGGTGGAGGTGAACTCAATGGTATCTCCAATTCTGTATCGCCAGAGACCGCCACTGGTGCTGATCACCATGGCATACTGTTTTCCGGGCACCACACCGCTCAACGGCACCGTCTCCGGTTGCTCCTTCTCCCATTCACCCGCCGGAATGAATTCGTAATAGACCTCGTTGTCGAGCAGCAGCAACATATCCTTCGAATCGGGTGCGAACTGTACCCCGAAAAAGCCTTCCGAGGCGTTGTAGTTCTCCCAGTAACGCATCCGACCGGAGGGTATCAGCTTCTCATATTGTTCCTGAAAAGGGATGAAACTGACTCCGCCATGAAAGAACACCTCCAGGTTGGGCCATATCTCGGGAATGGTACGACCACTGTCATCCACAATCTTTTTCAGCAGCACCAGCATCCAGGAGGGGACCCCCACGAATGAGCGGATATCGGCACCCATGGCATAATCAGCCAGCTTCTGTAGTTTCTCCTCCCAGTCGGGCAGCAAGGCAATCTCCTCCGGCGTTCTCCGCCGTTTGGCAGCTCGTGGCAGGTTCTTCATCAGTATCGCCGATATATCTCCGGTGTAGATGCCATCACCAATGCGGTTGATCTGTTGACTGCCACCCAGCACCAGCGATTTCCCAAGAATAAAAGATGTGTCGGGGTGATGATGTGCATAGATCCCCAGCATATGATAGCCGGCACGATAATTACCATTTTTTAACGATTCAATCGTTACCGGAATGTACTTGCTCTTCTCTTCAGTGGTACCTGACGACATGGCAAACCATCTCACCGGTGTGTCCCACAGAATATCATTTTCTTTTTCCACAATGATGCGGTCGAGAAAGGGACGCAGCGACTCATAGGTGGTGAGAGGCACCCGACGTCGATAAGAGTCATCATCAGTGACCTTATCAAAGTGGTAGTGGCTTCCATATAGGGTACGGCGGCCATGTTGCAGCAAATAATCGAGCGTTCGCTGCTGGGTACCAAGCGGATCATCCAGAAAAGCTTCCACTGGTTTATAATAGAAGGTAAGGATCGATCGGGCTATTTTTCGAATCATTCTTTCATAGTCAAATGGATGACAAAGGTAGTGACTTGTCTCCGAATAGGAACCAAGGCGGGGAAACTTTAAGAAAAAATAAGTCGATTAACCTATTCTGCTGATCTTGTGTAGCCGCTCCTCATCAATGATCTTGATCTTACGGCCATCGATGGTGATGATACGCTCATTCACGAAGTTGGACAGGGTACGGATGGCGTTGGAGGTGGTCATATTGGAGAGATTGGCCAGGTCTTCTCTGGCCAGATAGATGTTGATGGTAGCGCCGTCCTCTTCCAGGCCGTAGCTCTCCTTGAGAAAAAGCAGCGATTCAGCCAGCCTGCCCCGCACATGTTTTTGTGTCAGGTTCACCACCCGCTGATCGGCAATTCCCAGGTCTGTCGACAACATCCTGATGAAAAAGAGAGCAAGCGCACCGTTGTTGCGTAAAAACTGTTCAATCAACTCCATCGGGATCATGCCTACCGTACATGCTTCAAAAGCCGAGGCAGCGGTCACAAAAGCCTCCCTGGCAAAATAAGCCCGGTAACCAAAATACTGAACAGGACGAATGATACGGATAATCTGACTTCTTCCTCCCACTCCGCTCTTGTAAATCTTCACCTTACCCTTAAAGAGGATCATCAGATCTTTCGGATTCTCATCTTCAAGGTAAATTAATTCATTTTTCTTAAAATGTACCATGCGGGCACTGCTACGCAACTGATCACGTTCAGCCCTCGTGAGCATTCTCCACACATCAGGTAATGAGGAGGATATATCCACTATCTCTTTATTCTTCACTTTCACCAGTGTTATAGAACTATGTTCTAGAACACAAATATATAGAATATTTTTACTGGATGTACCAAAAAAAGTAAGTTTTTTAGAGATTGATCTTTTTGGCAATTATTTTATGGGTCATTTTTGTTTTTTCCACCGATCACTGTCTGTTTTATTTATGGTGCAAAAAAAAAAATGTATGTTTGCAATCTGAATGAAGAGAAGTGTCATCATACTGATATTGTTTCTGTTTTTAGCCGCTTCAAACTGTTTTGCACTAACATCCGATCTACCCACAGATACGATACTAAACAGGGCGATGAGTGCTGCCGAAAAATACAACGAGCTGGTGGAAAACTACACAGCTGAGGTTTACGTACGCTCATACGTAGAAACGATCCGTAAGAATTTCCTCTACAAACACACCCACCTGATTCCAAACTTTGTGTTGCATGATCCGGATCACGATGATGCGGTGATTGAGACCATCAGTGATCTGCGATACGAGTATCCCAATATCTACGTGCAGGATATCCGTCATGTCACCGGCACGTTGACAAAAAAGAAAGAGATCGACCTGATCCCTTTTGAGCTGCTGAACATCAATCTCTATGGTGAGACCACCAATGATGAAACTTTTTTCATGCCCATCCGTTTCAGCACTGCAAAGTATTACCGTTACACGCTCTATCAGCACTTCTCCGCCAACGACAAGGAGTATTACAACATCCACTTCGCCCCCATCTACGAGAATCCGAAGCTGCTCAAAGGATCTTTTATCGTGGAGAAAGGGACCTGGAGGGTGATCTTTTTCCGGGGTGAAGGACTGGATATCTTTTCCAACTTCTCGTTCGAGATGACCATGGGTGATGAATGGGTGACCAACTACCTCCCGGTAAGCATCACCATCTACCAGAAGGCAGCCTACCTGGGCAACGAGCTGGCCAGCAGGCACCTGGCCAGCATCACCTACAAGGAGATCGCCCTGCGCCAGATCCAGCAGCCGGTGCGGTCACTCAACATCAGTGATTCCTACAAGGTGAGACTCGACTCGGTACCGCTGCAGAGCGATTCGCTCTTCTGGGAGGGAAAAAGGCCAATCCCGCTTCAAGAAAGGGAGAGGGATGTGATCCGACGTTACCGGCAGGAGCAGCTGATACGCGAACAGAAAAAACGCCTTGACGATTCACTGGGTAACAACCGTATCGCCCAGCAGATGGCACAACGGATGGTGGTCAACTCGAGCTACCGCTACAAGTCGACCCGTTTCGGCTACTCCGGTCTGCTCAATCCGCTGATGCTTGGTTACAGCTCGCGCGACGGTGTCACCTATCGGCAGAAGTTCTCCTTCATTGCCGACCTGAAGCGCAGTCGCAACATCCGGGTCAATGCATTCGCAGGCTACATGTTCCGCCGCAAGGAGTTTTTCACCGACCTGACCACCACCTTCAACTATGAACCCCTGCGACTGGGGAGTGCCACCTTTTCGATCGGTAACGGGAACCCCACCTACAGTTCACTGTTCGTGGATCAGATACGGGAGCGGCTCAAGAGCCAGGGCATCACCTTCGATGACATCTCACTCAAATACTACCAGGACTATTACCTCAAGCTCTTCAACACCTTCGAGGCCACCAATGGCTTGCTGCTGCAGACAGGTGTCGATTATCATATCCGCAAGAGCAAAAACAATGAGGTGATGTTCCGCGCACTGACCATCGACAGCAATCCCATCAGTCAGCTGTTTGGCACGAAACGGTCGTTTGCTCCCTTTATCCGGGTCAGCTGGACCCCGCAGCAGTATTACCGCTTCGAAGGGAGGCAGAAGATCTATGCCCGCTCTGACTACCCCACCTTCAAGGTTGAGTTCTCACGAAGCCTGCTCGACGTGCTGGGCAGCACCTCACAGTACAACCGTATTGAGCTGGACATCAGTCAGAAGATTGACTTTGGATTGATGAATAGCTTTCACTACCATTTTGGTGCCGGCAAGTTCATCAACCAGCAAACAGAATACTTCGCCGATTTCGTCTATTTCTCGAAGAGCAATTTCCCGGAGAACTGGAACGACGGTCTGGGAGGCAATTTCAACCTGCTGGAGAGGGATCTCTACAATGCTTCCGACTCCTACCTGCAGGGCCATATCATGCTTGAATCACCCTTTCTGCTGCTGAAAAACATACCCTTCATCTCCGATTTTGCTGATAAGGAACGGCTCTACATGAGTCAGCTCCACACCCCTCAAATAAAGTCCTACACGGAGCTGGGCTATGGTATCGGAAACCGTTTTTTCAACGCCGGTCTCTTTGCCTCTTTCCATAAGACCCGCTTCGAAGAGATCGGTGTGCGTGTGGCTTTTGGGTTGTGATTCCTTACGCACTTATTGAATTTTCTGTATCTTTGCGCAAAACTAGTCTGTATGATCCGTTTTCCTAATGCAAAGATCAACCTGGGTTTACATGTCATTGCCCGCCGCGAGGATGGGTACCATGATCTCGAAACGGTATTCTATCCGATCGGGTTGAAGGATGCACTGGAAATCATACCCACGGGCGATGAACAGCTGAAGGAAGCTGAAAAGGGGTTCCGGCTCTTTTTGTCGGGTGACACCCTGCAATGCGACGAGGCGGATAACCTGGTGGTGAGAGCCTGGAAGCTGATTGCCACTGAGAAGCAGCTTCCTCCGCTGGAGATCCATCTCCTTAAAAAGATCCCTCATGGTGCCGGTCTGGGAGGCGGATCGTCCGATGCGGCAGCGATGCTACACCTGCTCAACAACACCTTCACCCTGCAATATAGTGATCCGGAACTGGCGGCCTTTGCCGCGAGGTTAGGAGCCGACTGTACCTTTTTCATCGGTAACCGTCCGGCACTGGCCACCGGCATCGGCGACATCCTGGAACCGGTAGCGCTTGATCTCAGCCACCTGACCCTGGTGGTTGTGAAACCGGATATCTGGGTTTCCACTGCTGAGGCCTATGCGATGATCACCCCTCATCAGCCCGAAGAGTCACTCAGGGAGATCATCAAACAGCCGGTTTCTGAATGGAAGGAGCGGCTGAAAAATGACTTTGAGGCTCCTGTTTTCAAAAAATTTCCCGAAATTTGGCAGATCAAACAACAGCTCTACGAGAGGGGAGCACTCTATGCCTCCATGAGCGGCTCGGGATCTGCGGTGTTTGGTCTGTTTGACGAGACTCCCAATCTGAAAGGGTGCTTTGACAAACATTTCGTATGGATAAGCGAAAAGCTAAATAGAAAAATATGAACAAACGATTCTCAACCATTCTTCTGATCCTGCTGTTGCTCGGTGCGACGGGTATGGCACAAGACAGCTTCACCCCGGCAGAGGTATCGACCTTCGGACCGATAAGAGTACAGGGGCCGGTATTGCTCGACAGTGTCAACCTCAGCGACAAACCCTACTCGAATGAGCTGCTGCTCTCCACTGCCATCAATTTCCCCGCGCCGGACAAATTCACCATCGGGTTAATGCCCGACACGGCCGGGTTCTTCACCCTGCCGAAACCGGAGGAAGGCAAAGCTCTTCAGTTGGTCTCCTTCAACCTGTCTACCGACCGGTACGGGAAGGGCAAGATCACGATCACCTCCCCCAACCCACTGGAGCTATGGATTGACAATGTGAAGCGCGCTGCCAAGCAGGCTGCCGATGACAGCCTCCACCTGGCGGGATCGGCAGATGCTTCGCTCAACGGGTTCATCAATAACAGTCGCGTGGTAATCAAAATGCTTACCTCTGCTGACGACCTGAACGATGCGATGGTGAAGATCGAGGTGAAACCTGAAGAAACCGACTCACTGCTGGTATATCGTTTCAACCAGCAAGGGAAGAGACGGATCGACATCAAAGATATTCTGGAAGGGAAACGGGTGAACGGATCTGCCATCTCTCCCAGTGGGCGGTTTGTGTTGGTGTCGCTGCGTGAGACACTGCCGGGCGGCGAGAACCGCAGCCATACAGAGATCTACGACACCCAACAGAAACGGGTCATCTTCTCGGAACCCCTGAGTCGCCCGCAACTGAACTGGATGCCCCAATCAGACCTGCTCACCTACACCGCCGACAAGGGGGAGCGTCGCACACTCTACTCCCTCAACCCGCTCACCATGGAGACAGTCATCATGGCTGAGAACCTGCCGAAAGAGAACTTCATCATTGCCCCCGACGAGCAATCGCTCTTCTACTCATCGAAGGAGACCCTCACGCCCGGCAACCCCGGTGGACTGAAACGGATGATCGGCATCGACGACCGTCAGTCACATTACCGTGATCGGTATTACCTCTATCGTTACTTCCTTGACACAGGGCTCACCCAACAACTCACCTTTGGCCGTCAGACGGCATCGCTCAACGATGTGAGCAACGATATGCGTTACCTGCTTTTTTCGGTATCCGATGAAGACCTCACCCAACGACCCTTTCGCAGCAGTACCCTCTACCGGCTCAACCTGGAGACCATGGCAACCGATACCATCTGGAAGAATGAACGCTATGCCTACTCGGCACAGTTCTCTCCCGACGGCAAACAGTTGCTGATCCACGGAGCACCCGAGGCGTTCAATGGCATCGGGATGAACATCAAAGCGGGACAGATCGCCAACAGCTACGATACCCAGTCGTTCATCATGGAGCTGGTAAACAGGGAGGTGACACCCGTGACCAAGGATTTCGATCCCACCATCAGCGCTCAGGAGTGGAACAAGGTGGACAACAGCATCTACTACCGGGTGGAGGAAGGCGACCGGGTACATATCTACCGCTACTCACCACGTAAGGCTACCTTCGAGAGACTACCCCTCAAGGAAGAGGTGATCCGTTCGTTCAACATTGCCAGGAACGCCCAATGGGCCACCTACACCGGACAGAGCTGTTCCAACTCATCACGGAGCTATCTGCTGAATCTCAAGACACTTGCGTCCACCCTTATCTCCGATCCCTACGCCGAACGGCTCAACGAGCTGCAGTTGGGTAAGGTGAAGGATTGGAGCTTCACCAGCACCTATGGCGACCAGATTGATGGACGTTATTACCTGCCGCCACATTTCGATCCGGAAAGGAGCTATCCACTGATCGTCTATTACTACGGAGGCACCAGCCCCACCAGTCGCATCTTTGAGAGTACCTATCCCCTTCAGGTCTATGCCGCACAGGATTATGTGGTGTACACGCTGCAGCCCAGCGGCACCACCGGCTACGGGCAGGAGTTCTCGGCACGCCATGTCAACGCATGGGGCGAGCAGACGGCTGAAGAGATCATCGAAGGGGTGAAAGCCTTCGTGGCGGCACATCCTTTTGTCGACAGCACCAGGATTGGCAATATCGGAGCTTCCTATGGCGGCTTCATGACACAATACCTGATCACCCAAACCGATCTGTTCGCCGCGTCGGTATCACACGCCGGCATCAGCAACATTACCAGCTACTGGGGAGAAGGCTACTGGGGTTACTCCTACAGTGCGGGTGCCAGTGCCGACAGCTACCCCTGGAACAACCCACGGCTCTACGTGGAGCAGAGCCCGCTGTTCCAGGCCGACAAGATCAACACCCCGTTGCTCCTGCTGCACGGTAGCGCCGACACCAACGTGCCCATTGGTGAGAGCATTCAGATGTATACCGCCCTGAAGTTGCTCAACAAGCCAGTGGAATTCATCCAGGTGGAGGGTGAGAATCATGCGATCTACGACTATCAAAAGCGGATTGGCTGGAACCACACCATCTATGCCTGGTTTGCCAAATGGCTGAAGGAAGATGCCCGCTGGTGGGAGTCGCTCTATCCTGATAAATAATCATCCAAATGAACGACAAAGAGATGGATTTGAACAATATCGTCGATGAAGTGATCCTGCTGGCACGTACCACGGGTGCATATCTTGCCAGTGAACAACGATCGCTCCAAAAGCAGGAGATTGAACTCAAAGGCACCCGTAACTATGTCACCTACATCGACAAGGAGGCGGAACGACGGTTGGTGAAAGGACTCAGGGCTATCCTTCCCGAGTCCGCCTTTCTTACTGAAGAGGAGACCGTCACCTTCGAGCCCCGTGATTACAGCTGGATCATCGATCCGCTCGATGGCACCACCAACTACGTGCACGGTGATAGCCCCTACTCGGTGAGCATCGCATTGATGCATGAGACGAAGGTCATTCTGGGTGTGGTGTTCGACCCGGTAGCCGACCAGCTGTTCGTGGCCACCGGAAACGGAGCAGCCACACTGAACGGGGAGCCCCTGGGGGTGAGTCGCCAGGAGTCACTGACCAACGCCTATATCGGCTTTGGCATCCCCTACTCGCTCGACAGCAGAGGTGAGACCATCCTGGTCAACGCGATGAAACAGTTCCGCAACTGCAGCTTCCGTATCAAGGGCTCCGCCGCGCTGGAGATCTGTTACGTGGCGGCAGGCATCAGCGATGCCTATTTCCATTCCGGACTATCGCCCTGGGATGTAGCTGCCGGTGCCTTTATCCTGGAGTGTGCCGGTGGCCGCTGCAGCGACTTCAGCGGTGGAGATCACTATCTGTTTGGCAAAGAGATGGTGGCCTCAAACGGTAAGCTCCACGAGACCCTCATGCAACACATCATCACCGCTGAGTAATGGAACAACAGACCATCCTTTTCGCGTTTCTGCTGACTCTGATTGCCGGCCTCTCCACCGGTATCGGCAGCCTGATCGCCTTCATGGCCAAGCGCACCAACACCAATTTCCTGAGCCTGGCCCTGGGCCTCTCGGCAGGGGTGATGATCTACGTCTCCTTCATGGAGATGATACCACAGTCGGTGGAGGCACTCTCCGCAAACTTTGGTGAGAAGAAGGGGATGTTGTACCTGATCCTGGGCTTCTTCGGTGGGATCGCGCTGATCGCGTTGATCGACTTCCTGGTACCCGAATCAAGGAACCCCCACGAGATGCATCGTGTGGAGGAGATGAAAGACCACAGTCGTCTGAAACAGACCGGCATCATCGCCGCCATCACCATCGCCATCCACAACTTCCCCGAGGGGATCGCCACCTTCATGTCGGCACTGACCACCATGGAGGTAGCCATTCCCATCACGGCGGCCATCGCCATCCACAATATCCCCGAGGGGATCGCAGTGGCGGTGCCCATCTACCATGCCACCGGCAGCAGGAAGAAAGCCTTCTGGCTCTCTTTTGCCTCGGGGCTGGCAGAGCCGGTGGGTGCCCTGATCGCCTACCTGTTCCTGTTACCTTTCTGGAACCCGGTGCTCAACGCCATTATCCTGGCTGCTGTCTCAGGTGTGATGATCTACATCTCGCTCGATGAGCTGCTGCCCAGTGCGGAGAAGTATGGGAAGCACCACCTCTCCATCATCGGGCTGGTGGCAGGAATGGTGATCATGGCCCTCAGCCTTTATATGTTTATATGATAACAACGATATCTACTGATAGTAAACTCAATAAAAAATAACGCATCATGGCAACAGACTTGATACAGATTGGTGAACGGATCAAAGGACTACGGGAAGCGATCGACCTCACACCGGAGGAGATGGCCCGTAAACTGGAGACCGAAACAGACGAGTATTTGAAGTACGAAGCAGGAGAGACCGATATCTCCCTCTCCTTTCTACAACGCATCGAAAGAGAGTTCAACGTGGATCTGGCCACCCTGATGTTCGGCACGGAGCCGAAGATGAACTCCTACTTCATCACCCGCAAGGACAAGGGGGTCAGTGTGGAACGTGTGTCGGCCTACAAGTACCAGTCGCTCACGGCAGGCTTCACTAACAATGTGGCGGAGGTGTTCGTGGTGACGGTAGAGCCCGATTCGGAGGAAAAAGAGTTCAACCGGAGCATCCATGCCGGGCAGGAGTTCAACATGCTCCTGGAGGGAAGCATGACCATGGTCATCAACGACAAGGAGCTGGTCCTGAACGAAGGTGACAGCATCTACTTCGACTCCTCCCTGCCCCACGGCATGAAAGCACTCAACAACCGCCCGGTGAAATTTGTGGCTGTCATCCTCTATCCCTGAATAAGATACAATACTGACAATAGGTTATCATGATTGAGAAATTTGTAAAACAAACGACCTTCAAATCCCACCGGGATTTCACGGAGCACTATGAGATAGAGGTCCCGGAGCAGTTCAACTTCGCCTATGATGTGGCGGATGAGTGGGCCCGCACCCATCCCGATAAAAGGGCTCTCTGCTGGACCAACGACAAGGGAGCACACCAGGATCTCACTTTTGGAGCATTGAAAGAACTCTCCGACAGGACCGCATCCTTTCTTCAGTCGCTGGGCATCGGCAAGGGAGACATGGTGATGCTGATCCTCAAGCGCAACATCGAGTTCTGGCAGACCATACTGGCGCTGCACAAGCTGGGTGCCGTGGCCATCCCGGCCACCCACCTGCTCACCGACAAGGATATCACCTATCGTAATAATGCCGCGGGCATCAAAGCGATCATTGCCACTGAGGATGAGAACCTGGTCACCCACGTGAACCTGGCCATGAAGGACTCACCCACGGTGGAGCAGCGCATCATGGTAGGGGAATCGATCCCCGGTGGGTGGGTCGATTTTCACCGCGGGGTGAGCGAAGCGGTTCCCTTTGTAAGGCCGGCAGAGGTGAACCGCAATGAAGAGATCATGATCCTCTACTTCACCTCCGGCACCACGGGACAGCCCAAGATGGTGATTCACGATTTCACCTATCCCCTGGCCCATATCACCACAGCCAGGTACTGGCATAACCTGCATGAGGGGAGCCTCCACCTCACCGTGGCCGACACGGGCTGGGCCAAGGCGGTATGGGGTAAGCTCTACGGACAGTGGATCACCGGTGCAGCGGTCTTTGTCTACGACTTCGAGGGACGATTCATCCCCGACGATATGCTTCGCATGATCTCCACCTACAAGGTGACCTCCTTCTGTGCGCCCCCCACCATCTTCCGTTTTCTGATCCGCGAAGATCTGTCGAAATATGATCTCTCCTCACTGGAATACTGCACCACAGCGGGTGAGGCGCTCAACCCGTCGGTCTACGAGAGCTTCTACCGGCAGACCGGCATCCGGATGATGGAGGCGTTCGGTCAGACCGAGACCGCCCCCACCATCATCACCTTCCCCTGGATGCAACCCAAGCCGGGCTCGATGGGTGTGCCCAACCCCCTGTACAGGATGGACCTGATCACCCACGACGGTCGTTCGGCCGAGGATGGGGAGCAGGGGGAGATTGTGTTCTACACCGATGAAAAACGGCCGCTGGGTCTTTTCATGGGGTACTACCGCGACGAGGGACTCACACGAAGCGTCTACTCCGAGAACCTCTACCGCACCGGCGATATGGCGTGGCGCGACGAAGATGGCTACTACTGGTTTGTGGGACGTACCGACGATGTGATCAAGAGCTCCGGTTACCGCATCGGCCCCTTCGAGGTGGAGAGTGCCGTGATGACCCACCCGGCAGTGGTGGAGTGTGCCATCACCGGCGTGCCTGATGAGATACGGGGACAGGTGATCAAGGCGACCATCGTGCTGGCTCCCGATTACAGGGAACAGGCTGGTGATGAACTGGCGCGTGAGATCCAGGAGCATGTGAAACAGGTGACGGCTCCCTATAAGTATCCCCGCATCATCGAGTTTGTGCAGGAGCTGCCCAAGACCATCAGCGGTAAGATCCGCCGTGTGGAGATCAGGGAGAAAAGCAAATAAGTTTTTTAGCTGTTAGCTATCGGCTTTCAGTGGTCAGCCGACAACCAACCGCTGATCACAATGAACCGTAGAGAGTTTCATGTGTTATTTCAATGAATCAAAAATAAAACTCAATAAAAAGAATTTTCTAAAGTATGAAGAAAGCATATGTTTTTCCCGGTCAGGGAGCCCAGTATGTGGGCATGGGTAAGGAGTTGTACGAGACCTCACCTGTAGCCCGTGAGCTGTTTGAGAAGGCAAATGAGATCCTGGGATTCCGCATCACCGACCTGATGTTCGAAGGCAGCGACGAGGATCTGCGGCAGACAAAAGTGACACAGCCAGCCATCTTCCTCCACTCGGTGATTCTGGCCAGAACGCTGGGCGAAGCGTTCAAACCCGATATGACCGCCGGCCACTCGCTGGGTGAGTTCTCGGCACTGGTAGCCGCAGGAGCACTCACCTTCGAAGATGGGTTAAAGCTGGTCTACAAGCGAGCGAAAGCGATGCAGAAGGCCTGTGAGGTGGAGCCGTCGACCATGGCAGCCGTGCTGGCACTGCCCGATGAGAAGGTAGAGGAGATCTGCGCCTCCATCAGCGAGGTGGTGGTACCCGCCAACTACAACTGCCCCGGTCAGATCGTCATCTCCGGCAGTGTGAGCGGTGTGGAGCATGCCTGCGAAAAGATGAAAGAGGCAGGTGCCAAGCGAGCCCTGCTGCTGAAGGTAGGGGGTGCCTTTCACTCACCGCTGATGGAGCCGGCACGCGTGGAGTTAAGCAAGGCCATTGAAGAGACTACCTTTTCTGTTCCTGTCTGTCCCGTCTACCAGAATGTTTCAACCGTGGGTGAGACCGACCCTGCACGGATCAAGGCGAACCTGAATGCACAGCTCACCTCCGCGGTGAAATGGACGCAGTCGGTACAAAACATGATTGCCGATGGCGCCACCAATTTTGTGGAACTGGGACCGGGCAGCGTGTTGCAGGGACTCATCACGAAGATTCACGCAGCTGCAAATGTTTCGGGGAAGCAGTAGCCCTTCCTCCTTACCAAATGGGGTATTAAGATTTCTTAGTTCTCCATTCTTGGCTGTAACAAAATATGTCGATACATTTACCTGTACCTAAAGAATGAAGACAGACATGAATAAAATTACCTTACTGTTTACCCTTTTCATCCTGACCATGCCGCAGGGATATGCACAGGATGAAGAGTTTTTCGAAGCTCCCGATTACCGTCTGATCGAACGCACCGTCAGTGAACCCACCTCCTCCTACTACTATCCGAGGTTGCTGGAGAAATATCTGAACAGTGATGCCACCATGACCCCCGAGGAAGGAAGACACCTCTACTTCGGTTATGTCTTCCAGCCGGACTACCTGCCCAGCGACACCTCGCGTTACAATCGTTTGTTGGCTGATGTGCTGAGCAGTCCATCCATATCGCCCACCGACTACACACAGATCCTGCAATACAGTGATGCCCTGCTGAAAGAAGATCCCTTCAACCTGCGGGCACTCAACGCCCGGATGCTGGTCTATGCGCAGCAGAACGATGCTGAGGCGTATAAAGCGATAGCCCGCAAGAGGCGTATCGTGCAGGATGCCATTGTGGGCACGGGTGATGGCATGTCGGAGAAAACAGCTTTTTATGTGATCAAGGTGGCACATGAGTATGATATCCTCCCCTTCCTGGGCTTCACCTTTGGAGGCGAAGATAAGATTCTGAAAGGGAACAAGGTCAACTACCTCTCTCTTGGGAAAAACCGCTTCGGTGTGGAGAGGGTCTACTTCAATATCAAGCCGGTGTTTGAGCATGTGAGTGCGCGCGGCGGGGGGAAGCTGTAACAGCTAGAGAAATTTAGAGCGGCATCAGAGATAATCGAGCGGGCTCTTGATTTTTGATTGGGCGATATCGGTGATATGGGTATATATCTCGGTGGTATGTACCGATTTGTGTCCAAGCAATTGCTGGATATAGTGAATATCCGTGCCATTCTCCAGGAGATGAGTGGCAAAGCTATGGCGCAAGGTATGGGGGGTCACCTTTTTGGTGATCCCCGCTTTTTTGGCAGCATTTGTCACCACGGTTTGTACACTCTTTTCTGAATAGCGTCCCCCACCCTGACCCTCAATCAGGTATTCCTCCGGGTGATAGGCCTTGTAGTAACGTATCAAAGATTCCTGTAACAATGAAGATAGCATCACCACGCGGTCACTGCCTCCATTGTTATTTCTGATCAATATCGTTTTGTTCTTTGAATCGATATCGGATAGCCTCAGGTGAAGCAGTTCATTCAACCGCAAACCACATCCGTATAATAGCTGGATAATGCATTTGTGTTTCAGGTTTGACACAATATCCATCAACCGACTCATCTCACCTGTTGTGAGGTACACAGGTAAGCATTTACTTTTTGTATGCGGATAGAGATGTTTGATTTGAAGTTGCCTGTGGAACACTGAGATATAAAACTTATCGATCGACGCCACTATCAAACGTTGAGAGGATAGTCCTATATGGTATTTATCAATTTTCCGGAACAGATAATCTTCAATATCCGTTTCGGTGACCTCCAGCGGATGGCTGAATTTATCAACCACCATCTGCAGGAAACCCTTTACCGCGCTCTTGTAGTTTTGAATTGAGCAATAACTGTAGCGCTGTACCAATAGTTCCTTCTCGAACACATCCATCCAACCGTCTGATTTCATCGTCTTTAGATTCAATGAAACATTCGCATATGCAAAAATATAAAAAAAATCAAAAGGCACGTAATAATCAGACAAACAATATGTTAAATATTGTTCCTTTTTACGCTTCTTTCTCAATAGACGAATGTTATAAATCGAATGAACAGGAATGTTGTATTTTTAATGCGTAAATAACACGATGTGCGTCATTCTGTACTACTTAACTCAACAATGGTATATGAGGACAAAGTTAAGTCATATTTAGTTAAGGTGTTCCCATAATATATGATCATGAAAATCTTGTTTGATCTGGATGATTTTAATGATCTTGAGGAGATTTTTTTCAAGGAAGAAAGTCCAATATCAAGGCTCGATATTGCACGTAAGGTAATGTCTTCAGAGGTCATGGCGAGAAAGCACGAGATTTACTACTACTTATTGCGCAATAGTGTGCTATTAGGCATTGAAGAAGGAGATGAAGATGTGACGCTGATGCATCAGGAGAAAGAATTATTTCAGTCGTTAGCGGCAAAAGCCATCGTTTTAGCTGAGAATGATTATATGGTCCACAACAGACCCTGTTGGATTACAAATATGTATAACGATGTTGATGCGTACTGTAAAGATGAGCAGTTGAAAGAGATCGTCAGGAAAACGACGGTTCACATCAGAACAATGGCAACCATTAATATCGAGATTCATGCAGATGGAAAAATCACTTTTCCCATTCTTACAAAATGTTTCTATAAAAACTACATGATCATTCTATTCTCACTGATCCAAAACTGGCATGCACACACGTTGGAGGAGAATGATGCATTGATATTCAAATCGCTGTTTCCATTTTTCCTCCATTATTGTGATCCAACGGATGTGAGACTGACAGCATTGCCAAGAGTCCGGATTCATGACGAAGGAATCTATAAACATGCAAAAAGGGTTGCCCATTTTCAATCGACTTTTAATTTTTTGCATGAGATAGCGCACTTTGGATTCAATCATTTTGACCACACGCACTTGCAGCAGCATATCACGATTGAGGGTTTCAATGAACTCTTCCAAGACAAAGAGAACTACAAAGAATATGAAGCGGATGCCATGGCTTTCATATTGATGCAGAATTTTCCGGAAAGAGAGATCGATGATATTTATGTAGCGATCCATGGTATGTTTCAATTTTACTCTACCTTATTTATTTTCAGGGAATATTACCACCATGGGAAAAATTTCACTGAAAATATTTTTCAAAAGAGATATAGAGTTTTAACCTCCGTACCAGGCAACAAGAGAGCTTCGAATGACACCCGTGCTCTTATGGCAATTATTTCCGGGATTTATGATCGATTTTTGACGACTCTCAATTCTTCAAGTAGAAATGAGATTGATAAAACCATACAATATTACACTGAGAACAATCAGGCTCAGGTGAGTTTTGATCGATTGTTCGGATTTTAAATTGAAACGATATGAAACAGATAAAAATTGAAGTTCAGGCCTATTCAGACGAAATTTTGCAGGAGCTATTTGAAATGGATTCTAAGCAATTGGCTGAAGGTGTGAAACAACGGATTGAAGATACCGATAGTGAAATAGAAATGGTTGACTATTCTCCAGCTGAAAGTTTCGGGTTGGTTGAAGTATCCACTTTCCTTATAACGATAGGGTCTGGAGTTGCAATCAACCTTATTTCTTCCTGGCTGATTGAGAAAATAAAGAAAAAGGAGAAAGATGTGGTTGCAATCACCATTAACGGCAAGTCAATCTCATCGCGTAAACTAACCGAGGAGAGATTAACTGCAGTTCTAACTGCCATGAATCAGGAATAGAAGAACCAGTTGCAAATAAATAGGATTCGTTCTGCTTCTGGAGTGATTGTTTAAGTGGTTTCACTCATTAAAAATTAGGAGGTAAAATTATGACAAAAAAGACAAAAGAACAGGTTAAAGCTGATTTGGCAAAAGCGAGAAAAGAATTAGACAAGCTCGAAGCACAAATTGACGATGTTGAAGTTACCAAAGGTGCTGTAGACTGTGGCTGTAATAACCCGGGGTGTAGCGGGGTTGAGATTGTAACATACGCTGTTGCAGTTGGAGCATCATTTGCCGGCGGAGTATATGACTGACATTATTGGCTCCCTGCCATTTTTAAGTGACAGGGAGCTAACTTGAAAACTACTGAATTAATGTTGCTTAAGAAGTTATATGTGTAATGATTCATCATATTTTACGGGAAAGCTTTTTCACGTGAATGGGCAATCCTATTTTTTCAATACCATTCCGGGAACAATCAATGAGATCGCAAACAATATGGCTCCCATATTGCACGACCACCTCAATCCTCATGGGGGTTGCGACATACCCAGATCAGGCTCATATACGGGTGATTTGCGACCTGTTATCAGAAATCCTTATACCACTGCAGAGATTAAAGAAACGCTGAATCATAAACTACGCTTATTGGTTTTAGAGCTGACAACTTCCTGTAATATGAATTGTGCCTATTGTATCAATGGTACATCCTATGAGCAGAAAGATTGTTTTACTTCAACACAGATGAGTAAGCAATCTGCTTTTGATGGCGTTGACTATCTCATCAATCATTCACAGAACCAGTCTAAGCCTCTGGCAATTTCATTTTATGGTGGAGAGCCCCTCTTGCGCTATTCGTTGTTAAAAGAGATTACAATTTATGCAGAGAAGGAAGCGAGCAAAAAAGGAAAAGATATATTCTTCTCTATCACCACCAATGGCACACTTTTGACTGGTGAAATGATTGAATTCTTTATACAGCACTCTTTTCAATTGGTTATCAGCCTCGATGGTCCTGCAGAAATCAATGATCGCAATAGGAAACTTAAGAATGGAGAGGGGACTTTCAATCAAATAATGAATATACTGCAAATGATTAAAAAAAGAGATGCTGTTTATTTTAATCATATGGTACGCTGCTCAGTTGTCGTTATGCCCAATGCAGATCTTATCGAGCTGGCAACTTTCTTCAATGAGCTACATGTTAACTTAATAGTGAATTTTGTGGAGACATATGGTCTGGATGATGCCAGATTCAGACAAAAAGCACCCAACAATAGTATGGATACTCTTCAAAATAGTTTGATTGAACGTCTTTCAAAAGAAGGGATTTCAATTTTGTCCAACTCCTCGTCTGGAAAAGATTTTTCAATTGCGTTGTTGTCTCCCATGCTCAGGCGGTTCTTAGAGTCACAATCTTCATCCCGGTTTATGGAGCTGGGGCAGTGTATCCCCGGAGCGAGCAGGCTCTATTTGGCTGCAGACAATTACTACTATCCCTGCGAGAAATTAGCAGGCCACTCAATTGCCCGGATCGGTAATATTGAAACAGGCATAGATCCCATAAAAGCTGAAAACCTTATCAAGCAATTCTACGAGATGATAAGCTCAAAATGCAGCGGATGCTGGATGAGTTCACGATGCTCGGCTTGTTTGGCATTAACCTGTTCAGGAGATGGTCTCGATGAAAACAAGTTTAATCATTATTGCAACGGAATAAAATCGTGGGGATTATCAGACTTAAAAATGATATCTAAGACAATGTTCCAAAAATGTGTCTGAGTAGTGTATATACAAATTAATACTGAAAAATATGAAAACAAGCAACTTAACAACCGGCAAAATCGCATTAGCACTTGCACTCATCGCAGTGCTTGTTCCATTCCTGATTTCTTTTCTATTCAAGTCATCTCGCGACTTTATCTGGATCAATGGACCTAATTTTATTTGGGGTTTAGAACTCATCGCATTCGTATTAGGCATCCTCTCATGGCGCACTCTCCCGGGAAAAATAGGTGTCATCCTTTCCATAGGGATCTCATTGCTTCTTGTCGGATACTTGTCAATTGTATGATGTGAAGTACCCCGTATGTCATCAGTGTATTCCATAATGCCTCCTAAATACTCAAAGAAAGAGATGCTGGTTATCAACATATCGAATAAAACATTGCATCTGTATTTCAGCTATAACCATACCATCATTGAAAAAAATAAGAAAATCCCAACAAGATCCTGGAATCCTATCAGGAAATGTTGGGAGCTACCCTATTCTGAGAAGTACCTGGCTGAGATAAAGCGAATAGCCAGTCAGGAAGAACTTGATGTCATCTATCGTGAAGAGATTAAAACAAAAATTCGGCCCCGCGAATTTAAGAAAGACAGCCAGAATTTTCGTGCTTGTCCACAGTGTTATATTGACAAGCTTAAAGAACTTAGATACAGTGATAATACGATCAAAGTATACACCGATTTATTTTGTGAATTTATCAACTACTACCATGAAGTCGAAATCTCCCATATTACTGAATCAATGATTGTTGATTTTCTTCGATATCTTGTGAATAAGCGAAATGTCTCCACATCCTATCAGAACCAAAGTATCAATGCCATCAAGTTTTATTATGAAAAAGTATTGAGAGGGCCGCGCAAGGTATATCAGATTGATCGTCCACGTAAAGAAAAGACATTGCCCGAGGTGCTGAGTACCGAGGAAGTGGCAGCCATTTTGAAGTCAATCAATAACTTGAAACACAAAGCAATCATCATGACAATCTATTCGTCCGGTTTGCGAATCAGTGAACTAACCAACCTTAGAATTACAGACATCGACAGCAAAAGAATGCAGATACATGTGAAACAGGGAAAAGGAAAAAAGGACAGATACACTCTATTAGGAAATAAGACATTGGATACTTTGCGGTTCTATATCAAGGAATACAAACCAAAAGAATGGTTGTTTGAGGGAGCAAATGGGGGGCAATATTCAACTCGAAGTGTTCAGAACATACTAAAAATCTCTTTAAAAAAAGTTGGGATTCATAAAAATATTTCTGTACATTCGTTGCGTCATTCTTTTGCCACACACCTGCTTGAATCTGGCACAGATTTGCGTTACATTCAGGAGCTACTGGGTCACGCTAGCAGTAAAACGACTGAAATATATACTCATATCACAACAAAAGGATTTGATCAGATTAAAAATCCATTGGATACCCTTGATATTTAAGAAAAACGTAATATTAAATTCAATTTATAAGTACTCTATACGCAATTGCATAGATACAAACAATTATTTATATAACATTAGTAATTAATGCATTAGAAAAACAAGAAAGAAGTATATATGAAATATATACGCAATTGTATTGCGTATACACAACCGTTGGCGGTAATTTAAAGAGGACCCTGTACTAAACAATAAAACATAGAGTTATGGATTTTAAAGAGAAAAAAATATCGATTGAAAACTTATCGCTTTGGGATGAAAATGCTCGATTCCCAGATAAATATTATAACTCTAATGAAAAGGAATTAATTAAATACTTCTTATCAAAACCTGATTTCAAAATCAGGAACTTAATTGAGGAAATAGTATTAGATTCTGATTTGCCACATTTAGAAAAAGTTGTTGTTTGGGACACATCAGATAATTTAGTAGTTGTTGAAGGGAATAGAAGACTTACTGGATATAAACTTTTAGCTAATCCTGAAATTATAGCTGACATAGACCAAAAATTACATAAGTATCTGATTGAAAAACAGCCAGAACATGGTATAACAAATGATTTCACTTTGGATTGTTTGATATCCGAGGACAAAGACGAATGCTACAGGTATATTGACAGGAAACATGCAAAGGGAAATAATCAGGTAAACTGGCTGGAACCTGAAAGAGTTAATTATTCAAAGAGAAGAGGTGTTGAAAATCAAAATGCAAAACTTAAAGTTGCAATTTCAAATTATGTTCGGCAGCTTGATATTCCTGAAGATATTAAGAATGAAATTTTAGGTCAAGGTTATGTAACAACATTCTTTCGACTTGTTGCAACAGGGCCTGCAAAAGAGACTTATGGATTAACAACTGATGAGAATGGAGAACTAAAGTTTGATGATACTTCATTTCCTGAAAAACTAAAGGTCATTATTCATAATGTATTGAAGAAAGAGGATTTTGAGGGTAAAAAGGTAGATTCAAGGGAATTAAACAAAAATCAACAAATTGAGGATTATCTAAAAAAAGTAAAACCTGAGCATGCCGAGAAAGTCGATAAAGAAATTAAAGACAATACTCGAAAAGACATTTTTGGAAATGAATCAACAAGTTTAGGAAAGTCCACAACAAAACAAAAAGTTACACCACAAGTCCCTACTCCAAGAAAAACTCCAAAAACTAAGGAAAACGAGACCTTATTTGGAAAAACACTTGTATTGAAAGGTGGCAAAGTGAATGATTTATATCGTGCAATAGTTGGTATTTATGAAAAGAGCCAATATGATTCTACTGTATTTCCTATAATTGGAATGTCATTGCGTTTGATTACCGAAGTGGCAGCAAGGATGTATTTCGAAGAAAATGCGCCTGAAAAAGCAAATAAAGACCAACTTTACAATGATTTTTTAAAAACAGCAAAGAAAGAAATGAGTTTAGAACAAGAATCTAAAAACTACTTATCTTTGACGACTGATTGGTTAGATGGAAGTAATAATTTAGAAGGCATGTTAGCAAAATATGCACATGGAAACATTACAACCTCTATTGATGGAATTTTAAAAGCCTCTTTTATTATTGGTGAGGTTTTAGAGTATTATTTTAAAAAGAATTAGCGTGTTTTATTCACCATTACGATATCCTGGAGGTAAAAATAAGTTGTCTGCATTTATTGCTAAGATTTGCATAGATAACAGTATTAACGGCTTATACGTAGAACCTTATGCTGGTGGAGCTTCTGTCGCTCTCTTTCTTTTGTTTGAGGGTTTTGTAAATAATATTATTATCAATGATAAAGACAGGTCAATTTATGCATTTTGGCATTCTGTTTTAAATCGTCCGAAAGAACTTTGTGAACTTATAGATAATACAGAAGTTAACCTAGAAAATTGGTATAAACTTAAAGAAGTTCAGAAATTAAAAAACAAGGTTGACCTTCTGCATTTAGGATTTTCAACATTGTTTATGAATAGGACAAACCGTTCTGGAATAATCACAGGTGGCCCGATTGGTGGTTATGAGCAATTGGGTGATTACAAAATAGACTGTCGTTTTAATAAAGAAGAAATTAAGCAAAGAATTTTAAAAATTGCTTCAAGAAAAAAAGACATCAAACTATATAGAAAAGATGCGTTAAAATTGATAGACATTGTTGAAGAAAAGTCCAATCAGGACAATATCGTAATCTATTTTGACCCTCCATATTATCTTAAGGCGAGTTCATTGTATATGAATCATTATGAGAATGATAATCATAAAACTGTTTGTGACCGCATCAAAGAGATTTCAAATATACAGTGGATTGTTTCATATGACAATGTTCTCGAGATTAAAAACTTGTACTCAGACTTTGATAAAAAAGAATATTCTTTTAATCACACAGCTTATAAAATAAGAGAGGGAAAGGAAATTTTATTCTTTAGCCATAACTTGAAAAAACCTGAAATTGGGGATTGGAATCCGATTAGATTTAAATATAGGAGAACAAAAACTACCGCCAACATTTTGTATAAGTAATGGCAGGGCAAGTGGTAAATATCAAGGCTTGTAGCCCGTTCAAACGGTGTATCGGTTTGAAAGGGATGTGCCTCGCAACCTGCCACTACTCATACAATTTCCGTTAGGCAACATTAAAAAAGACACTGCGGAATGACTAATAAAATGGATGAAAAGAAAAAAATATTTGGATTAGAGAAAAATGCTTTTTT
>Ga0334901_1000418_pt1 | contig 59352 bp, 44 predicted proteins | sample GraSluR3_MG_3_FD_207216 | JGI IMG/M metagenome (GOLD analysis project Ga0334901, IMG submission 207216) | Sludge microbial communities from methane-producing bioreactor in Wageningen University, Netherlands - Granular Sludge_15_08-R3 | ecosystem: Engineered > Bioreactor > Anaerobic >...
AACATCAATCCCTGTGTGCGAGAAGCTACTGAATTGGCAATCTCTATTTCGATAGTTGTAACCAGATTCCCTTCCTGATCATAGAAGGTGAGTTCACTATCTTTCCTGAATTGTGGCGTTTCTTCCGGCTCTAAGATCTCTGTTACTCCACTGTCACGGCCCAGATATGGAACGAACCAGATTATCGCGATGATGAAAAGCAGGGCAATGAAGTAAAGCATGACTTTTAGATAACTCCGGTTCTTTATTTGCGCTCTGCTCTTTGACCTGTAACCAGGCCTTCTTTTATTAGCCATAAATTCCTTCCTTATTTTCTTCTTTTTTGCTAATCTACAAGATTACTCTGTTTTTGGCAAGTTATATCAGTCAGGAAACATGATTATCGTGTTATCATCATGTCCTGCTCACCTCTCCGTTTAATGATGAGAGCGATCTTTTCCGGAGCACAGATAATCGGAATAGAACTGCTGTATCCCTGCCTGACACAGATCTGGTTGGCACAGATCGATTCTTTCATCCTGATACGGCCATTATTGATTTCTACTACGATACCTTCCCGGATGGTAATAATCTGATCCTGCTGCATATTATATGTTTTCCAGAGTTCGTTATCTATGAAGATATCAAGTTCGGCCCGGCTATTATTGGCTCGCAGATAAAGGACAGAGGAAACAGCCAGAAGCAGCAAGACAATCCCCAATAACTTATCGGGGAGAGTTATGATTCTAATAAGGGTTCTGCTCATCAGTTGAATTTTCCGTAGATAAATGAGGAACAGACTGAACAGTTGTTGCCCTGAAGATTATGTATAACAGTATTATAGTTTTTTCTTTCTACCAGAAGCGAGTTACAGTTCGGGCAGTAGGTGTTACCCTCATCAGTCGTCAGGACATTCCCGAGATAAACGTAATTCAGCTTTTCTTTTGCTTTCTTAAGAGCTGTTTCCAGTGATTTTGTCGGTGTTGGCTGATTATGTCTTTTATACTGAGGAAAGTAACGGGAAAAATGGAGAGGAATATCGGTACTGATCCCAGCCAGGAAATCGATCAAGTTAGCGATCATCTCCGGGGTATCATTCTCTCCAGGTATGAGCAGATTGGTAATCTCAATATGACACTCTTGATAGGCTGCTTTGATTGTATCGAGGACCGGCTGTAGTTTACCGCTACAGATGTTGTGGTAAAAATCTTCAGACATCCCTTTCAAGTCGATATTCATGGCATCAACACAGGGGAGAAGTTCTGCTAGTGGATCTGGATTTATAAAACCGTTCGTGACCAGAACTGATCTGATATCATTCTTCAGTAGAAGCTGCGAAGCCTCAAGCACATATTCGAACCAGGTCATTGGCTCGGTATAGGTATAGGCTACGTAGGGAACTCTGTGTCTGACGCAAATCTCAAGAAGGTTTTCCGGACTCAAGTCATTAGTGTTACAATCCATCTGACTGATAGAATAGTTCTGGCAGAAATCACACCGCATATTACATGAATTCGGTCCTATAGAGAGAATATCGGTTCCGGGATAGTAATGATAGAGTGGTTTCTTCTCAATCGGATCCATGCTGATACTAACCGTTTTACCGTAGTTTCGGGCATAGAGAACTCCATCGATATTAGTCCTGTTTCGACATATTCCACTACTCTGCGGAGCTATCATACAGTAATGTGGACAGAGTAGGCACTTCACCTTTTTGTTCGATTCTTTCGTGTAATATCTTGCTTCTCTCATAGCAACTCCTTCACAAAAAAAATACATAGCAGGGAGAGGTTCGTCAAGTGGTTTCTTTTTTTATTACCCATTTTATCCTTAGTACCGATTCCAGAAATTAAAAAGTCTCTGATAGCATTATTCCAGTCCAATTCTTCCTGAGTCTATAGAATCTGGTTAGCTGATAGCATTATCAAACGACTCCAACAGTCGAATGGTTCGGTAAAATTTAAACAATTTGATGTCAGGTTTTGAAGCAACTTTACACTATCTTTCCAAAATCAAGCTTATGGCTTCAAGATTTAAATCAACACTATCCGAGTTTTCTTCGATGGTCTTGTGGGCGTTTTTACCGAGTGTATTCCTGAGTTCAGGATTTACATAGAGTTGCAGAAGATCATTAAGCAGTTCTTTACTTGAAGAAACAACAATTGCACTGTTTTCCAGTAATATTTTCACCATATGTCTGCATGAGGAGTGATAGTTTCCGATAATAGTCGGTATTGAGTAGTATGCAGGTTCGAGTGGATTATGTCCTCCAAAGTCACAGAAGCTTCCTCCGATAATTGCGAGATCAGCAATATTATAGGCTTGTGACAGGAGGTTCATGGCATCAATGATTATTATATCGCTTTCATTGGTCAATTCCGAGAGGAGCGTAACGGAGAATTTATCAAAGATAGGTAGAATCTGCGGTATTCTTTTCAGATGTCTCGGAGCTATTATGATTTTCAGTCGGGAAATCTTTTTTTGCAATTCCGGAAGGATTCCAGCAAGCAGTTCTTCTTCACCAGGACGGGAACTGCCCCACACGATCAAGAAATCATCCGGTTTGATATTCCATTCATTTCTAATCTTTTCCTGGTTATATTCGGGTAGTTGCAGGGAGAATTTGAGATTCTGGGAATTCTGAACGTTTTTAAAGCCCAGGGAAATGAATCTCTGTCGGTCGAGTTCTGACTGAGCTCCGACGAATTCGATGTTCTTGTATAGTTTTCCGATAAGCATCGAGAGAAGTCGGTAGTTTTTAAAAGTATTGTCTGAGATTCTGCCATTGACCAGACATACGGGGATCTTATGCAACCTGGCGGCATATAGGAGCGAAGGCCATAGTTCAGTCTCGATAATAACGAGCAAGCGAGGACTGGCCCTTCTGATGAATCTGCTGACGAAGGGGAGAAAATCGAGAGGAACTAAGGTTGCGAAATCGCATTCATTGATATTCAGGGCAGTTTTCAGACCGGTTACTGTCATAGCAGTAACAAGTGTCTTTTCTTTCGGATAGCGGGTTTTAAACTCGATAAGCAGTGGTTTTAGGGCATTTACTTCACCAACAGAGGCAGAGTGGAACCAGATAAAACCACTATCTGGTATTGATTCAAAGCTGCATCTTCTTTTCAGTTCCCTGAATGGGAGAAAAACCAGGAGGAATGGGAGGGCAATGAGGAGTCCAATTCCTGCAAGTAGAGTATATAGGAATATAAGTATGCTCGACATATTAAAACTCTGTCATATTTTTGATGAGTGAAATATCACACTCTTTTCATCTGTTTTATTTATTCTGCTTTCCATGTTAAAATCTCTACAAACATCGATCGGTTGTTAATTACGATAGTTCACCTCATCTTTCTTTGATCCGTTGATACCCGTTGTGAATGGTTAAGGTATCCCAAACAGTCAAAGTCACTTTATGTATAGGAACTTACCCGTCATACCCGGATCAGGTTTCATCGGTCTTTCACCCATTTTCGAAGATCTGCTGCCGGCAGGTGATATCCTGATCAGATAGACTCCGCTGGCAGGGAGATATGTGGCCAGTAGATCAGATGGGATTGATGCCTTGTCATTCATTACTGGAGACTCCTGTTGCTTGAATAGTTTTTGTCCCTTCAGGTTGAAGATCTCGATTTTGATCTGTTCGTAGGTTTCGATACGGAGATTCAGGTACTGATTTCCAGTGTCAGAGGCAGAAAAGGGATTGGGAAAGAGTGAGAAACTATCGGGTTGCGGACTTAACACCTCTTCATCGACAGAGGTATTGAAGATTGAATATTCCACGAAATCGGCATAATTATCGCTGAACCTTAATGTTGCCTGAGACCATTGATTATTGAATTGACAGTTGAAAGAGACGGTATCAGAAAAATCAAAGGAGGCGGGCAAAAAATCAGTCACATAACCGCTATCGAGTTCAATTTCGGCAATCAGAGGGAAATGTCCGTCCTGATCGAAATAATCGAGAGTAATACCTGTATGTTCATTATCCTGCTCAACTACGATATTATCTATTTCCGGGATGTTGTTGACGAACGGTTCGAGCAGGAGTTTTCGTAAAACTATTTTATGATAATCACCTTCATCCATGATCGTAATTGTCTGGCCGAAATCCTCGATTTTCTGGGTTAATGAGCTCACGACCAGCGGTTCTCCGGAAGAATAATTATCTGCAAAGTCGGGATCATTGATCAGGTCTTCCCACAGACAGGAGAGAAAAAGTGTGTTATTATCTGCATCGACCTGATAGGATACTGAGCCTATCTGGTCCATCTCTTGGGTTAAAGCATCTATTTTATAGAGTCCCGGATTGATGAAGGGTGCCAGATCAATCGTATATAAAAGCACGTAAACGAATTGCGTGGTTGTTTCTGCTTCAGGCCAGAGGTTGATCGTGTAGGAGTAGAAAGGGCCGACTGTGCCACCGTTCGTTGGGAATCCGCCACCGAAATTATGAAAAGCGAAGAAGAGTGTATCTTCATTGAAGAGCATTCTTTCTCCCGCGATGTTAAGATGGTTAGGGATATCGGGATTAACTTCATATTCAGAGAGGATCACCATCTCCAGTGGATCGGATGGCTGTTCTGCAGAATAGCCCGGGATAATGTGAATCTCTTCCGGAGTCTCGATCCGCAGGCTGAGAGCGAGATTCTCGATATTCGAGAAGGGTGCAGCCCCCTGAAAAGTATTACCGGTCAGCAGATCCATACTGTTGCCGTGCCATAGATCATCACTAAAATAGAATAGTAGATGTTCAGTATCATTCACTAACTCACTCTCATATTGGAAAAATATCTCTTCCTGAGGTGTATAGGAACTGGACCTGAAATCTGACCAGAAGGCATTAAGAGTTACACCAGTGAGTAGAATAACAATAGCAAAGCAGTATGACCTTTTCATCTGAATACCTCACATATGATTAATGCAAGAATACTTTTCAACTCTGAGTTATTCGTCAACTTAATTATTGCTGGAATGACAGGGAGAAAGATGATACTGATGATATTTTTTACTTGAGGCGAAGATAAGGATCAGAATAATCTCTGAGGAGGGTAGGAGTCGGCCGGATCCGACTCCCGGGTTTCAGAGAGATTGAACAGATTGTGGTAGTGATTAAGGGTAAACTTAAGAAATCTATTCTGTAGCAAATTCGGGAACCGGGAAACAAACGTGGTTTAGAAGAAGTAGCTCAGAAAGATAGAGTAAGATTGATTCCTCAGTTTAACTCGTGGTGCGTTTTCCAGGTTGCGAAAGACATCTTCGGTGGTCGGAAGATCTATAAAGGGGATACCGAAATTGATCCGATAGTCTAAAGCTAAAAGCCGTTCGAACAGACTGAAGTTCATTCCACCGCCAAGAATTATTCCGAAATCGAACTGATCGATATTCTTCATTTTCTTATCGATATCGAGGTTATGCTCACCGGTTCCTGTCTCTATGATACCCTGTAATTCATAATGAGCATTGATCATAAAAGAGAGGGCGAAACCGGTCTGATAATAGAGAGCAAAGTTCTCTTTACGGTAATAATGGAGGATGAGCAGTGTGGGGAATTCCAGGTAATCGGTTTTATAGAAAACATCGAGTTCGATGGGCTGATCCATTATCCCGATCTGTTGTCGTGAGCCTTTATTAGTGTAAAGGAATTCCTGGCTGACAGTTAGTAGATCGGTTATCGGGAAGTCGAAAGCTAATCCGGAAGAGGTTCCCCAGCGAATCCCTTTTTCCACCTCATACTCTTCGTAACCGTATTCAATGCCATAATGCTGAGATATGTTAAGTCCTGCTCTGGCTCGGATAATAAATGTCGAAGCAACGAGCGGCGAAGTCAGGGCGATAAGTATCGCGGATAGTAAGATATACCCTGCTGTTTTCAATTATTTACCTGAGAGTTTTGTGGATACAACGGGCAATCTTTTCGGCTGAAAACCCGTATCTGTCATAAAGTTCACCGGGTGAACCGGATTCACCGAAACGATCATCGATAGAGATTGTATAAAGTTTTGTCGGCTTGTGGAGGGCATAATGGGTTGCAACAATGGAAGTAAGGCCACCGTTGAGCAGATGCTCTTCTATGATAAAGATCGGTTTTCCAGTAACACCGATCTCATCGAGCACGGTTCTATCGAGCGGTTTGATGGTACTGCAGTTGATAACAGTCAAATTCAAGCCCTGCTCAGCAAGGAGTTCAGAGGCTTTCATTATCTCACTCCCAATAACACTGTGAAAGAGGATGTAACCATCTTCACCCCGTAAGAGAGATTTAACTCTACCAGGTTGGAAAACATAATCACTCTCGGTTATGACCTCAGTTGCTTCGCGTGCCAGACGGATATATACCGGCCCTCTGATCTCAGCTGCCTGGAGAGTCATCTGCCAGGCTTCATTTGCATCTACGGGGCAGAAGATCTGCATATTGGGGAGTGAGTTCATCAGAGCAATATCTTCGAGAGCTTGATGGCTACCACCATCCGGGCCGACAGATAATCCACCATGTGAGCCGACGATTTTAACGTTAAGATTAGAATAACAGACCGTATTACGGATCTGATCGAAAGCTCTTCCTGTTACAAAGACACCGTAAGTAGTAACAAAGGGGATCTTTCTGTTCAGGCTCAATCCAGCAGCGACTCCAACCATATTCTGTTCGGCTATACCGGTGTCGATAAATCTTTGTGGAAATTTCTCGGCGAACCAGTTGGAACGGGTAGAGGTAGCGAGATCGGCATCGAGGACGACAACCTGAGGATTGGAAGCTCCCAGTTCGATGAGAGCTCTACCGTATCCGTCCCTGACTGGTAAAACTTCACCTTTCTTAAAAGGGACTTTCATTCCAGCTCCATCATTGCCTGCTCATATTCTTCCTGACTGGGCGATTTGCCGTGCCAGCCAGGATCGTTCTCCATAAAGGATACACCTTTACCCTTGATCGTATCAGCAATAATAACGAGTGGCCTGTTACTCCTTTCAACTCTTACTGCAGCGTTGATGATTTCAGAAAAGCTATGACCATCAATCTGGAGGACATCCCAGCCAAAGGCTTTCCATTTATCTGCCAGCGGTTCCAGAGCCATTACCTTCTCTGTATTTCCGTCAATCTGGAGTCGGTTACGATCAATAAAAACGGTCAGATTGCCCAGCTTGTAGTGAGGAGCAAACATTGCAGCTTCCCAGACCTGACCCTCGTCGAGTTCACCATCACCCATCAGAACGAATACTCTGTTCTTCTGACGGTCATACTTCATACTCCAGGCGAGTCCACAGGCTATAGAGAACCCCTGTCCCAGTGAACCGGTGGATACTTCGACACCGGGGCATTTGAGGGAATGGGGGTGGCCCTGAAGGGGAGAATCCAGTTTTCTAAACCGAGTCAACCATTCTTCCGGGAAATAGCCTGACTCCTGCAACAGGGCATATAGAAGCGGAGCAGCATGACCTTTCGAGAGGATAAACCGGTCCCGTTTCGGATCTTTAGGGTATTCCGGATTATGATTAAGTATATGAAAAAAAAGGGCGGTTCCGATCTCCACTCCGGAGAGTGAACCTCCGGGATGACCAGAACCGGCTCTAAAGATGATCTCAATTATCTTACGCCTGATTCGTCGGGCGATAGAGAATAAATGAGAATAGTCTTTATCCATTAGCGCATTTTCTTCTTATGACGATTCTTTCTCAGTCTCTTCTTTCGCTTATGTTTGGCAATCTTATATCTTTTTCTTTTACGTCCGCAGGGCATTCATTCTCCTTATTTCTTTATTTTTTCGGTATCGAGTTTTGAGATCTCATCTTTGACAGCTTTAGTGAATTTAAAGGTCGGAACTACTCTTTCAGGAACCGGCACAGTAACACCTGTTTTGGGATTCCGACCGTTACGTGGCTTTCTTACCTTCAGCCTGAAGGTTCCGAATCCTCTCAGTTCTATGTGGTTACCATCCTGAAGGCTCTCTTTTACAGCTTCCAGAAATGAATCGACCACTATTGCCGTATCCTTCCTCAAAATTCCTGTCTCTTCAGATATCATCTTAACAAGATCCGCCTTAGTCATGTTGTTATTTCTCCTTATGGTTTTCAGATAAGATTTTTCTAAGTGGTTATTTGTCAAGGATATTGTCCTTTTCAACTCAACTTAATCAGGAAAATAGTTCTGCAGGGAGAGATTTAACGGCTTTCCCTGCAGAATAATCTATTTTCCAATCTTATAGTCCAGACTCACTCTTTATATTTTGGGGTCCATTTCAAAGATGGTTCTTCGTAGGTGAGATTCCAGAAATATCTCTCTATCTTTTCACGCAATGAAGGATCAATCTGACGCCTGACAGGATAAATCTCAGCGTTAAGGATACGCCTTAACAGGGTAATAGCAGCCTCTATCGGTCTCTTCAGACCATCAGCAGAGACTCTATCTATGCTGTCATCTGGAGTATGGATGTGAAACGAACCTTTCCCGGCAACCCGGGCAATGCTGATCCCCGGAAGCTCTAACCTGACAAAGGGCATCTGATCCGAGCTGTAAATATCGAGGGCGTGATTGAAGCAGTGATTTTCCTCCAGCAAGATCCCTTCGGAGTAACCGAGCAGCTCTTTGGATCCGGTCACGATCACCCTGTTAATACCGAGCGGATCGCCAGAAACATCAATATTGAGGACGAGTGAACCTTTTTTAATCACTTCTTCTTCATGGGAAGCAACATAATGCTGACTTCCGAGCAACCCCAGTTCTTCACCGGAGAAGAATATTAGCCTGAGATTCCGTTTCGGCCTGTTATTGATGAAATACTCGGCGATCTTGATCAGCGAAACTGTGCCGCCTCCATTATCAGAAGCACCGGGAGAACGGGCAACAGAATCGTAGTGGGCAACCAAATAGGTTAGATTATCGTCGGGATCAGTTCCCTCAATATCTACAATCAGATTGGTTGCTTTCTTTTCCGAAACGTCCTGGGTAATTTTCAGAACTCCAATTCTGCCGGAAAGTCTGGCGGCTTTTATTCCGTCTTCATAACTCATTGTGGCAGAGTTCGTGTATCCATCCTTAAAGGTCTTCTGACGATGAGAAGAGCTTGATGCTTTTCTCTCCGGCCGGCTTATCGATATATAGGCAGCAAGCTCCTGGTCTTGAATACTCTCGAGCAACTGGCGGCTGAAACCGTATGCAGCAACGATTTTACCTCTGTATCTACCCTTATTCTGTTTCAAAATTTCCGGGTTTTCCAGAAACAGAAATTCTCCCTCTACCCGGCAGTCTTTATTCAGTCCGAACGGAACAACCTCGAACTGCTTATCATCGATGGTCAGCTTCCCTTTTCCTGTATCGAAAGAGTTGAGTCCGAAACTCTCTCTTTTCACTTTCAGGCCGAGTTGCTTCAAGTTGGAGATGATAACCTCAGCTCCTCTCTTCTCGTTATTGCTACCAGCTAACCGTTCAAAAGAGAGTTCCTGCAGAATAATGTAAGGGTCGATCTGTTTCATTATTACTCCTTATTGTTCGGTTGAGAAGATTTTTTCCGGAAGCTCTACATTGAACTCTACTTCGATGTAATTACTTGCCGAAAGGAGAGTTCCGTGCTCATCCTTCATTAAGACGTGTGTTGGATAGAGAACACCATCGATCTCTTCGTAACGTTCGAATATCCTGTAGACGGTTAATTCCCCTTCGTAGCGGATTGTTTCCTGAACTGTCTGGTAGGGGAGCATCGTCTCCTTATCAATGAAGAGGAGAAAATGGTTATACTCATCACTGAAAGAGAGAATATAGAAATCTTTATCGTCTATCTGTTTCTCTTCCACGAAATAGACATCATACATCTCTTCAAAGCTATTGGCCAGAGTGATCGGGTTGGAATTGATATAATTCCTCAGCTCGTCGGCAAACTCTGGTGGTAACGCCATGTTGCCACCGGGGAAGCTCATTTTGGTTGCACCACGGTTATATACCATGGCAAGATCTCCACGCGGGGTTGTTATCAACTGAGTTATTTTGTCAGGGAACTCGATGTAAGCAGTCACCTGAACTGAAGACTCTTCTCCATCGCGGATTTCTGTCGAGATACCTCTCATTCTAATATTCTCTATCTGACTCGTATCTCCCATTACTTCGAGGTATTCCCTGAATATTGCTTTTCCCTGCTCCATCCGTTCAGTTGTAGCTTCAGCTATTACTCTTTCAGGCCGGGGTATTGAGATATCGATCGTATTAACCTCTCCCAGTGAACTCAGTGGTTTTTCGAACTCCTCTTCATTGCCGACAACCAGAATATCGAAGTATTCCGGATAGATGTATTGATTAGCGAGTCGATAGATATCTTCAACGGTAACATCGTAGACCCTGTCTCTGACCTGTTCGAGGAAATCGAGGGGGAAGTTCCAGAACTTGTAATTGAGTTGCCGACGAACAATAGCTTGTGGAGAAGTGTAGTTGAAGACGAAAGAATTGAGATAGCTCTCTCTGGCCAGTTCCAGTTCTTCTTCGGTTATATACTCGTTCTGAAGTCTCTGGACTTCATCTATCATCGCCTCAATCGCTGTTACAGTCTTATCGGCAACGGTCTGTGACATCAGGTAGAAGACACCGGGGAAGTCGAAATAGACTGTATAGTGTGCCGAAGGAGCATAGGACAATCCCATCTGGTTCCTGATCCTCTGATAGATCCTGCTGTTGAAACCGCCACCCAGAACACTGTTCAAGATGAGCATCGGGACATAATCAGGATGGTCCTGAGTCATCTCTGTGATATGGCCGATAGTAATCCAGGATTGCTCTGCATCTTCGCGAGGTATGTAATTGACAGACGACTGATAACTAACCGGGAATTGTTCCATGGGGGGGAAGCTGTAATCTTCCTCTATCCAGTCTCCAAATGTCCTTTCCATAAGCTTCTGCATCTCTGCTTTATCAAAATCGCCGACGACAGAGACAAGCATATTCTGCGGCTTAAAAAAGCTCTCATAGTATTCAAGGATATCATCTCTTGATATATTGGCTATTGTATCATATTCAGCCCGTCTGGCATAAGGGTTATCAGCACCAAAAACCAGTTTCATGAACTCTCTCCCTGCAATAGAGGAGATATTATCGTTACGCCGTGCTATAGCCGTATTTATAGTTCGCTTCATCCGTTCCAAACTCCCTTCATTGAAGAGAGGACGACGGATCACGTCATCGAGAATGGCAAAGGCAGTTTCTACATCTTCACTCAGGAATTTCATGTTAACCGAAATCGAATGAATCCGGCCACTAGTCTGCAACGAGATGGCCATATCGTCGAGTAACCTGTCGAGCTCTTCCTGAGGATAATTGGCAGTACCGCCAGTTCTCAGTAGATCGGTCAGCAGTTCGACAAGTCCGATCTTCTCAGGCTCTTCAAAGAACGAACCACCCTTAATGAGGAGATTAACCGAAATAGTGGGAAAATCACGATCTTCACAGAGTAGGAATTCCATACCGTTATCGAGTTGATACTCGGTTATAGTCGGTGTTCTAATCGGAGATAACTCCGGAAATTCTATACCAAATCTCTCTTCTGTATCCTGATTGGCAAAGAGAGAGGTTGTCATAAACAAGCTTCCAGTTATTAATATACCAAGCAAGACTGTGAAACGGGGAAGGGTGATTGATTTAATAGATATATTTTTCTTATGCATAATTACCTCGTCTCCGGTGTCAGAATACCGATAGTTCTATTCTCGGGTACTATAGTTTCGTTCATAACCCTGATAATATCTTCGCTGGTGACATTCTCCACCTTTTCTATCACTGAGAAAAGTTCTCTGTAATCACCAAAAAGAGCTTCGTTGCTGGCAAGCTGTATGGCCAGTCCGAGCCCGGATTCCAGTCTATTAATCGACTGCATGAGTGCTCTTCTTTTTACACCTGCTAATTCTTCAGTTGTAACAGGTTCGCTCTGAAGGATAGCAATCTGCTGGTCGATCTCCTGGAGAGAAGCCTCGATCTGTGCATCCTGCATCGGGATAACAGAGATAACGAGCAGATTTTCATACAACCTGCCGGGAGTACCGTTATAACTGAAGGCATGAGCTGCAAGCTGCTTCTCCTCAACGAGCGATCTGTAGATTCTCGAGGTACGTCCCTGCCCTAATATATCAGCAATAACCGAATATACAGGAAAATCTGGATGAGAGGCAGGGGGGATACTATAGGAGATCATTATATAGGGTTGAGAACGATCTTCGTAAGTAAAATAGCGTTCTTCAAGCTGTTCAGGTTCCTGAAAAACAACTGGCTCGGCTCGTTCACCTGAAGGGATCCGGGCCAGGTACTTGTTAGCAAGTTCTAACGCTCTTTCCGGTTCAATATCACCAACAACAGAGAAGACAAGGTTGTGAGCACCGTAATACCTGTCAAAGTAGGCTCTCAGCTGAGCTTCAGTAATGGATCTGATATCTTCTTCCTCGCCTATCAATGGGTTGCGGTAAGGATTAACAAGAAAAGCCTCTTTCATAAATGCACTGGCAAATCTGTAGGTTGGTGAACCGTCATACATCCTCTTCTCTTCCAGTATGACGTCACGCTCCTGATAGAACTGGCGAAACACGGGATTGGTAAAACGGTCCGCTTCAAGTAACATCCATAACTCCAGTTTATTAGAGGGGAGGCTTACCATATACATTGTCATATCCATACTCGTTGCGGCATTGAGATTTCTACTCCCGTTCAGGTCGAGTATCCGGTTAAATTCGTTATCTATAACATACTGATTGGCATGTTCTATTGCAGCTTCGAGTTCCTGCTCCAGGGAAGTGAGTAGTTCCAGGTCTGCATCCACACCTTTAGACCTTTCTGCCAGCAGGTTATCGAATATCCTGTGGCATTCCTCAAGAGCTGGATGTTCGGCTTCAAAGTCTGTAGTCCCGACTGTCTCGGTCCCTTTGAAAGCCATATGTTCAAGGTAATGTGAAATACCTGTTATGCCCGGCTCCTCTCTCGATGCACCGACATTGGCCACTGTAGCACAATATACTATGGGAACACTTGTTCGGGGAAGAACAAGCAGAGTAGCACCGTTATCGAGTACGAAACGATGCACATCCTCTTCTATGGTGGTGAAACTCTGAGCAGGCAGCAGTATTACCAGGGATAAGAGTAATACAGCTATTAGTGATCTTATAATCATTATCTGAACTCCTTTATTTATTCTCTTTTTTAGCTTCTTTTTTCATCATTCTTGCCCAGCTGTCTTTCAGCGAAACGATTCGGTTGAATACCGGATTGCCCGGTTGAGAATCTTTCGGATCAACAAAGAAATAACCCTGACGTTCGAATTGAAATCTCGATTTTGGAGAAGCATCTTTCAGCATTGGTTCAAGACGACAATCGGTCAATACCTTCAGCGAATCAGGGTTGATCTGCTGACGGAAGTCGATATTGTCACCTACTCCCGGGTTAGGCACCGTGAAGAGATGTTCGTATAATCTGACGGTTGCCTGGAAACTCTCTCTTGCATCAACCCAGTGAATAGTTCCCTTGACTTTTCTGTTATCAGGTACTGTCCCCCCTCTTGTTGCTGGGTCGTAAGTGCAATGAATTTCCACTATCTCATCAGTATCATTATCTTTTATCACCTCCTGACAGGTAATGAGATAGGCATAACGGAGGCGTACTTCTTTTCCAGGTGAGAGACGGTAAAACTTCTTCGGGGGATCTTCCATGAAGTCATCTCTCTCGATATATACCTCTCTGGAGAAGGGGACTTTTCTCTTTCCCTCTTCAGGTTTCTCCGGGTTATTTACAGCTTCGAGTTGTTCGGTTCTATCTTCCGGATAGTTGGTAATAACGAGTTTTAAAGGGTTGAGAACAACCATTGCTCTCTGTGCCAGAGCGTTCTGTTCTTCGCGGAGACAGTGCTCTAACAGTGCTATATCAACGACACTATCACTCTTGGCAACTCCAATCCTCTCTGCAAACTTCTTGATAGAAGATGGGGTATAGCCACGACGCCTGATACCTGCTATTGTCGGCATCCGGGGATCATCCCAGCCTGAAACATACTTCTCTTCGACCAGTGAGAGGAGCTTCCTTTTACTCATAATAGTGTAGGTTAGATTGAGCCGGGCGAATTCTATCTGCTGCGGATGATGTTTGACCGGGAGTTGATCAAGAAACCAGTCGTAGAGCTCTCTGTTATTGTCGAATTCCAGTGTGCAGAGTGAGTGGGTGATACCCTCGATCGAATCAGAGAGGCAGTGGGCATAATCGTAAAATGGGTATATACACCACTTATCTCCTGTTCGGTAATGAGGAATCTTTCTTATTCGGTAAATCAGAGGGTCACGCATCTTCATGTTTGGAGAAGCCATATCTATCTTGGCTCTCAGAACATAGCTCCCGTCGGGATATTCACCAGCCTTCATCTTTCTAAACATCTCAAGATTCTCTTCCACAGGCCGGTTACGATATGGACTTTCCTTACCTGGTTCTTTCACCGTGCCGCGATACTTTCTAATCTCCTCTTCACTGAGTGCGCATACATATGCTTTTCCTGTTTTGATGAGATGTTCAGCATATTCATAAAACTGTTCGAAATAATCAGAAGCGTAGTAGAGCCTATCTTCCCAATCGAAGCCGAGCCAGTGGATATCTTCTTTGATTGAATCTACATATTCTGGTGTCTCTGTCTGAGGATTTGTATCATCGAAGCGAAGGTTACAGAGACCATTATATTCAGCAGCGAATCCGAAGTTGAGTGAGATGGATTTGGCATGGCCAATATGGAGATAACCGTTCGGTTCAGGTGGGAAGCGGGTATGGACTCTTCCATTGTTCTTGTTATTTTTCAGGTCTTCTTCGATTATGTTCTTGATGAAATTAGGTGGAGTTTTGTAGTCGGATACCGAACTGTCTCTATCTTTACTATTAGCTGTTATTTTGTTTTCTGGTAACTCTTCCTTCTGATTCTTACTGATATTTTCGTTCATTCTGTCTCCTGTTGCTTGATTGTCTTATTATGTATTTCTGCAGGGTTTCTTCTCAAAACCCTGTATCGAAATATATGTTACATGTTGTTCTATTGTGTTGGACTCGGTTGAAAAGGGAGTTTATTCTGAGCAGACCTGTTGTAATCTTCTGATAAACTCGTCTCTGCCAAGAATATCGAAGAGGATCGGGATATTGGGGCCGTGCACCTTACCGTAAAGAGCCAGTCGAAGCGGGAAATAGAGTGCTTTCCCCTTTAATTGCAATTCTGAGCCCGACTCTATTATCAGCTTTTCTATATCCTCCGATGTAGTTTCTTTGTCCTGTTTAAGTCTTTTCAGCCAGTATTCATAAAGCTTCTGAGCACTTTCACTCTCAAGAATGAGCTTATCTTCTTCACTGAACTGCAGTTCTTCATAAAACATTCTTGTCTCAGCGATAATCTCGGGAAGCAGGGTGATCCTCTCCCGAGCGAATTCAATGATTTTTCGAAATCTGGCTTCATTCTCAATCTCGTAGCCTGCAGCCAGGAAATAGGGTAGTAAACGCTCTTCCAGTTTAATAACATCTAAATTCCTTATGTAATGTCCGTTCATCCATTTCAGCTTCTCCAGATCGAAAACTGCTCCAGACTTGGTTATTCTCTCCAGACTGAAATATTCCTCGAGTTCCTGCAGACTGAATATTTCCCTATCAGACTCGTCATGCCAGCCGAGAAGGGCTACGAAATTCAACAGTGCTTCGGGGAGATACCCTTTGGCCAGAAAGTCTTCTACGGCAACATCACCCTGTCTTTTGCTGAGTTTACTCTTGTCCGGATTGAGTAAGAGGGGGAGATGGGCAAAATGCGGTTTTCCCCAGCCGAACGCATCATAGAGGAAGATATGTTTTGGTGTGCTGCTCAGCCATTCTTCACCCCTGATAACGTAATTGACCTTCATCAGATGGTCATCTATTACATTAGCCAGATGATAGGTGGGAAAGCCGTCTGATTTGATCAGAACCTGGTCATCTACCATATCCCAGGGAAAGTTCACTTCTCCACGCACGAGATCGAAGAACTTCAGATTACCGGAGTCAGGAATACGGGCTCTGATGACATGGGGTTCTTTCTTGGTCAGTTTGCTCTTTACCTCTTCCGGTGTCAGGTTACGGCACCTGCCATCATATCTGATCATTTCTTTTTGGGCTCGCTGTTTATCACGCATTTCTGATAATGTTTCTGCAGAACAGAAACAATAATATGCCGAACCGTCTGCAATCAATTTTTCTGCATACTCATGATAGATCTCGCTTCGCTCCGACTGGAAATAAGGGCCGTAACTACCATTTTTTCCTGGACCTTCATCGTAAGGTATGCCTATTCTATCCAGTGTATGTAGAAGACTCTCGGCAGCACCCGTCACATACCGTTTTCTATCCGTATCTTCAATCCGAAGGATAAAGGTTCCTTTGTTTTTACGGGCAAAGAGATAATTATATAAAGCTGTTCTCAATCCTCCGACATGTAGATATCCTGTAGGGCTTGGAGCAAACCGCACTCGAATCTGATCAGTCATTTTTTACCTCATACTTTTTGTATATTATCTTCAAAATTTCAGCCTGCAACCTGATGTCAATGATTTAGTTACTTGTGAGTCACTTATCGTGCTACATAGCTAGATATTAGAGGATATAGCCTGATTCAGCTCTAAGCTAAAAATATGATCTTATAATAAAACTCGATAGCCTAAGTCTGTTGTATTTTCTCTCCTGCTTCATAGTAACGTCTGCTATCTGTGGTATTCCGATTTGTCGTAACTCAACATACTGGTTCTCCCTCTATCTCTTTTAGAAAGCTTTATCAATAAAAAAGAAGTTGACTTCATATCAATCAATTTTATATTTCATAATAGATCATGATAAAGGGTTTTATCGGGTAAATATAATCAAATGACAGAGGAGATTTACTATGAATACCAGTAGAATAGCATTTGTAATGACAGCCCTGTTTATACTCATTACTATATTTTCTGTAACGACCACCCTGGAGTCGATGCAGGTTAACGATAATAATACAGAGATTACTAACCAGAGAACCGATTATTTAGTCGATTTTGAAGGCGACGGAGAGACGAAAGCGAGTTATGCTTCTGGTGATGTTAATCTGAGTGGGAAAGATTGGAATCTCGATAATGTCCTGATTGGAACCACCGACAGTGACAGGAAATTCGGGGAGAGATCGGCCAGGTTCAGACACCAGTCAGCTCTGGCAGGAACCATGACAATGCTGGAAGACAAAGACAGTGGGCTGGGAACTCTCTCATTTTACTATGCCAGGTCAGGGTTCTCAAATGACAATCAGCCAACAGCTCCGATAATCGTTGCAGAATATAGTACCGATCAAGGAAATGAATGGATTCAGATCGGGAATGATATCAGCCTTGATGGTGTCGATGAATTGACTCTTTTCTCCTATACAGTCAATCTCGAAGGTAATATTAGAGTCAGAATTCGGTCCATAGCGGGCAGTGATGGGAGAAGATTTAATATCGACGATATTCTCCTTACTGACTACGGTGATCCAGTTGCAGTTGCACCTCCAACCTTTTCACCTTCAGGAGGAACTTACTATAACCCTGTATTTGTAACTATTTCAACTGCTACTCCCGATGCGACGATCCACTATACAACCGATGGAACAGATCCAACTCAGTCTTCTCCGGTCTTTACCGATCCGATAGAGATTACTGAGACGACCACGCTCAAAGCCCGTGGTTATGCAGATGACCTGGAGCCGAGTATCATCTCTACAGCAGTTTATACAATCAATGTTCCTGTTGAAGTGCTGGATATAGCAGCCCTGAAAGCAGCTCCACAGGATGGAACGGTCTATACTCTTGCTAATGAGGTAATTCTTACCTTTCAGCAGAGTTTCCGTAACCAGAAATATATTCAGGACGATACAGCAGGGATATTGATAGATGATGATGCCGGTCTGATAACTACTGAATATGTGGTCGGTGATGGAATACTCAATTTATTGGGAACAACCAATACATACGGCCAGATGATTCAATTTACACCGATTCAGGATCCCGGTCCGGCAAATTCGAGCAATAATCAGATCGTAGCCCTTACGATCACTATGGACGACTATCTGTATGATTTTATGGAGTATCAATCACGAGTCGTGAAGATAGAAGATGTTCATTTCACCACTGCTGACGGAACACTCGAGTTTACTAACGGAACTGTCTATCCTTTAAGTGACGGGACAGAGATAATCGATTTCCGCACCACGTTTTACGATGTGGATTACATTGGGGAAGTCATCCCACAAGAGGTTATTAGTCTAAGAGGTATACCCAATTCCCGTACTGAAGGACACTTCTTTACAGCGAGGAATCTGGCAGATTTTCTGCCACCTTCTGGTGCGATTGATGTAGAGATTTTTCCCCCTTCTGCAGATTTTGGTGATGTAATCATTGATGAGGTATCCGATCCGGTCAGTTTTATCCTTACTAATAATGGGTCTATCACTGTTTCGGTGATTGATCTCTATATAGATGGTGATGATGACACTGAATTTATCCTCGATGATACAAACGTCTATCCTGTAGAACTGGAACCGGAAGAAGAATTAGAGTTTACCGTTTCTTTTGCTCCGACGAGTACGGGCAGCAAGTCAGCTTATGTCGAGATTGAAGTTGCCGACGACTTCAGCTCTGTCCTTTATGAAGTAGGATTGAGTGGTAACGGTATTATACTCAGTCCGCCTGATAATCTGGAAGCCAATATCATAAACTGGCACGATGTCGAATTAACCTGGGATATACCAGAGACAAGAGTAGGAAACAGAAACAGAAATCTTGTCGGATTCGATGTTTATCGGAACGGCATTCTCATCAGTCCCGATACTCCCTTATCACCAGATACTGATTTCTTCATTGATGAAGCAGTACCTTCCGGTTATTATGAATACAATGTCGAAGCAATATACTCTGCTGGATCAATCTCTTCTGAAACCGTCACAATCGATATAGGTCAGGTGACTGATGTTATCATGTCTCCTGAGCCCGGCGAGTACGTTGATCAGGTAGAGGTGAGCCTTGCAGTCGACTCAAGACATCGGGAAGAGGTTATTTATTACACTTTAGATGGCACAGAACCATCAGATGGATCAACACTTTACGAAGAACCATTTATACTGATAGAGACGACAACAGTAAAGGCTATAGCCTATAAAGTAGGATCAGAAACAAGTGGTGTAACTACCGGAGAATATGAGATTGTAGTCTCTGCTGAGGATGAAACCGTAGAACCATTGACAACCAGTCTGAAACAGAATGTTCCCAATCCCTTCAATCCCGATACGGTAATCAATTTCACCCTAAAGACAAGGGACAGGGTTCTGATCGAAATATACAACGTCAAAGGAAAGAGAATAGATACTCTGATTGATGATGAGCTTCCTGCCGGTATTCATAATGTAGTCTGGGAAGGAACAGATGCGAGGGGAAGCAGCATGCCAAGCGGGGTTTACTTCTATAGAATGAAAACTACTGACCATCTTGAGATAAGAAAGATGATCATGATAAAATAAAACACAAAGAACTAATACGAGTAATCGTATACACATCAGGAGGTATAAATGAAAGGTGTTATATTAGCACTGGTACTACTGATCTTGACTGGACTAGTCTATGCAGAATGGACAATCGTAGCTTCTTATGAGGTCCCTTACAAGGTTTCAGGATTAGCATATGATGGTACCTATCTCTATTACGGGATTTACGGTGGCGGAGCCGGTGTGAATAACCAGATATTTCAGTTCGATCCGGTAACAGGCCAGGAAACGCTTCTCTTCACCAGTCCGGTACTGAGCAGCAGTTATGGCTTAACTCATGACGGTCAATATCTCTGGACGATCAATCGCGAGACACCGAGCACCACACCGGCCTATGCTATTCAGCTTGATGATAATGGGCTGGAGTTATCACAATTCGATCTTCCCGATTTCTACATGTCCGGTATTGCCTATGATGATGGAGATTTCTGGGTTATGACCTATTATCCTGACCCCGGAATTGTATATAAAGTAGATGGGACTGGAACGGTCTTACAGCAGTTTGTTCCACCGGAAGACCAGCCCTGGGATATTTGTCTCGAAGGTGATGACCTCTGGATTGCAGATTATTATGCAGATACAATTCATAAAGTTGACCCGACAGGAACTGTACTCGAGACACAAACTTCTGAGCAGCAGAGGCCTGCCGGTATTGTCCATGATGGGCAGTATCTCTGGTATGCTGCTGGGCCTGTTGGTGGTCCCAGTATGATATATAAGGTTGATCTTGGTGGAACGGGAACACCAGTAATCAATCTATCGGTCGATCAATGGGATTTCGGAACTGTAGTAATCGATGATGAAGTATCAACCAGTATCAACATCCTGAATACTGGAACTGGTGACCTGATTATTGACGAGATATCCTTCAACTCAGATGTCTTCTCTTCTGATGCGGATACCCCAATAACTCTGGAGCAGAATGAGAGTGTTCAGGTTACCGTTTCATTCTCACCTGATAACTGGGGAGAGTTTCTCGATGTGATGACCGTCAGTTCCAACGATCCGATAACTCCTAATGCCACAGTTGATCTGATGGGCTATGGAGTTCATCCTGAAGCTCATATTGTTATTATACCCGACAATCTCGACTATGGCCTGGTCAGGGTAGGAGCTGATACAGGCAGATTTTTCACTATCAGTAATCAGGGAATGACCAACCTCCAAATCAACAACATAGGTTTCTCTGAAACAAGCTTCTTCATAGATGATAGTGTTGAGTTACCGATCAACCTTTCTGTCAGAGAGGAGTATGAGCTTCGTATCTGGTTCAATCCGGATAGCGATCAGCAGATTGTAGCGGATGGGACTTTCAGCAGTAATGACCCCAATAATCCGATGACTACTATCACCCTGGTCGGTAGTGGCCAGTATGTAGATCTTTCTATGGGAACTCAACTCTGGGAGTATCAAGTTAGTGGAACATTTTCTAATATCAGAGCAATTGAACCGATAGAAGATCTCTGGGGTAATGGGTTGAATGATGTTATCGTCTGTTCGGACGATAATTATGTCAGAGCTATCAATGGTAATTCATCTGGACTGGCAGATATCATCTGGGAACAGCATATCAGTGGCGGTTCGGTGTATTCTTTCAGAGGTCTTTCAATTGCTGGAGACCTTAACAATGATGGATATCAGGATGTCGTAGTAGGAACAACCGGGGGAGATCGTTCTGTTCGGGCCTATTCTGGTAGAACAGGAGAACTACTCTGGCAGTTCAATACGAATATTTATGGTCTTGGTGGCTGGGTTTACCAGGTAGATGCCAGGTTCGATTATAATGGAGATGGGGTTCCCGATGTTCTTGCTGCAACTGGTGACGACACAAACAATCAGGGTCCAAAAAGGATATTCTTGATCGATGGAGCTACTGGAAGTATGATCTGGGAACGTTATGCTGGAGGACCGGCTTTCTCGGTAATTGGTGTCAATGACTTTACAGGAGACGGTATTCCGGATGTAATAGCAGGAGCTTCCAATGAAGCAGAGACACAGGCATTTGTTCTCGGAATCAACGGAGATACCGGTCAGCAAGAGTGGTCTTTCCAGGCAGCCGGTTCCTCTGTCTGGGCTCTATCACAGATAGATGATGTAAATGATGATGGTGTTCTGGATATCATTGCCGGATCCTTCATGGGGGGAGGTAGTTATTATGCCCTTGATCCTACTGATGGAAGTTTGATCTGGCAGGGCTCTACCGGAGCGTCTCTGATAATGGAGTTCATTGTTCTGGGTGATGTTAACAGTGATGGATACAATGATATAGCAATTGGACACGTGACACCCCATACAGCAGTCATTAGTGGTCAGGACGGCCAGTATGTCTGGTCACAGAGTGTAGCAGATAATGCCTGGTACATAGCTAATGGAGGCGACCTTACAGGAGACGGAGTCAATGACCTTTTCGTCGGGACACTCTACCAGAGTAATTATGCCTATTTCATGGCTGGTAGTGATGGAGAGATACTACATTCTATTGCGACTGGAACACCTGTAGATGCTATCGGAGCCATTGATGATGTAACCGGTGACAATTCCCGGGAGATGATCGTTGGGGGAAGAAACGGTTCGATACGATGTTATTCTGGCGGCCCGGTCGATATAGCTGAACCAGGTTATGTATTGGGTAATGTCGAGATATCAGAAGGTCCGGGAGAGGTGACTGAGGTGGAGATTACAGCGGGTGAATTCAGTGCTTACCCTGACGGTAATGGTGACTATATGCTTGAACTCCCGGCCGGTACTTATACCGTAACTGCAACCCTGGAAGGTTATTTTGAGGAGTCAGTAAGCAATGTCATTGTGCATTCCGGAGAGATAACACTAGATATTGATTTCACACTGGAGATGTTACCACTCGTTCCTCCGGAGGATTTAGTAGTTGATGAAGTTACTGCGATCTTTACCTGGGATATTCCCGATTCGGAATTTAATTTCTATCCCGATAGCTATAACATCTATCTTGATGGTGATCTCGTCGGGGATACTACCGATATGACCTGGACTTTCGAGGATCTCGTACCCGAGACAACGTATATGGCGGGAGTATCTGCAGTTTACATCACCGGAGAATCAGAGATCTCGACTCTTGAATTCACGTTTGAAGGTTCCGGAATAGATGATGAGATCATTCCTTTAGCAACCAAGCTTCACGGCAACTATCCTAATCCCTTCAATCCAGCAACTACGATCCACTTCTCCTTGAAATCACCGGCACATGTTACGCTCGATATCTTCAATATCAAAGGAGAACGGGTAAGAAGGCTGGTTGACGAGTCTCTGGATAGTGGAAATTATCACCGGAACTGGAACGGTCTGAACGAATCAGGTAGAAGACAGGCAAGTGGGATATATTTCTATCGATTTAATGCTGATGATTATCAGGAAACCGGGAAAATGCTAATGCTGAAGTAAGGCAGGCAACAATTCTGATCTTCACACTGGCCAGCAGGGAAGATCGGGATTGAATCCCTTATCTCTTCAGAGAGAAAGGGTTTGCTCCTGTTAATTATAGATAAAAGGACGGGGATTAATCCCCGTCCTTCTAAATTCCTTTATTACTGAAGTAACTTAAACTTACCTGTTTTGAACTATATTATAGGCAAAGATTACACCGCTATTGGGGAATATCCATTCCTCTTTACCAGAACTGACCTCTATCCTGCCACTTTTTTTTGTGATCTGAGGATACTTACTCTGACCCGAAAAGATACTCACCACTTCAACGTCATCTATCTCCTGCTCCGGAAAGTGGAAGTCGATATCGACACCACGGGTAATTTCTGTCAGATAGACCGTTAATTGATGCGATCTTTTCGGATAGAAAGTCTTCGTGGAAATGGAGAACTCAACCTCTTTCCCGACCAGTGAACCGAGTTCGGAGTGTAAACATTTAATTTCCATACAACCGTTCTGTATCTGCTTTTCGTGAGCTAATTCCAGTTCGTTGATGCTGACTGCAGTCACTTCGAAGAAATCTTCAGAAAGAGAGAAGTTATCATCCAGTAGCCATCTGTATTCTACATCACGTCTCCGGAAGTATTTTTCCAGATCTTCAATACGGTTGGCACAGGCAACATAGAAGTATGCCTGCTGCAAAACTTTTCTGAAGGTGAGCCTGGTTTCGACCTCGTAAAAGTCTTTCAGTTCACTCTGCACAGGCTGTAGAAAGCTTATACTGTGCCGAAAATCCTTTCTATAGTGAATATTCTCGTCTTTATCGATAAAGAACCGTCTTAATATCTCGCGATAGAGAAGCGTCGCAATCTCCTTGCTCTGTAACCGCTGACTGATCGCCGATTCAATTATCAAATTAAGTTTATCGTCAGAGAAATCTCGTGAGACGAAATCCCGGCGGGAGAGTGGTGAAGTGGCAACAATTTTTCTGTTTCGGTGATAATATCTTCTGGCTCTTCTCCCAACCTGGCAGAGGAGTTCATAGGATAACCCTTCGTATAGCGAGACAACCTTTTCAGGACAGATATTTCCACCGTTAAGGAGTGTAACTTCGTCACCAGAGCTAATATCAGGATTGGAAGTGATATCTACGGTAATCATGTCCATACTGACTCTCCCTATTACCGGATAGGTCTTATCTCTGATCCTGACCAGTCCCCGGTTGGAGAGGAGAAAGTCGTAGCCATCAGCATAACCGACCGGGATAATAGCGTAGGTGCTATCCTGTTTTGCTCTGTAAGTCCGATTATAGCCTATCGTTTCACCTTTATGTGCTTCTTTAATCTGACAGACGACTGACTTAAATGACATCACTGGCTGTAGTTCTATTTTGTCTCTCAATCTGTCGTCAGAGTAGATCCCATAAGATAAGAGACCGATTCTGACCAGGTTGGCGTATTCAGGTGAACAGGTAACGATCCCGGTACTGTTGGCGATATGGATATACCTGATCGGGAAGTCTATTGCTTCAACGATCTTGCGAAACCTTTCGCTCTGTAGTTCTGTAAATTCCAGATCGGATTCACTACTGCTGAAATGACTGAATATTCCCTCTATTTCCAGGTTGGGCAGTCTTTTGATTTCTTTAATTATCTCATCTGCCCTGTCGTAACGTATCCCACTTCTTCCCATTCCCGTATCGATCTCCAGATGGATCTTTGTTTTGCTGCTGGCACTCCTGCGATTCAGCTCTTCGGCAAAAGCGATAGTAGTAACTGTTGGGGTGAGGTTGTTGTTTTTTATCAGTTCGATCTCTTCATAGAAGGAGGGTGAGAGAATCAGGATGGGCAGATCTATCTTCTGATAGCGAAGAAGTGCTCCCTCTTCTGTGTTGGCTACTCCGAGATATTCTGCTCCCTGCTTCTTGCTCTGCAGTGCGATCTCATAGGCACCGTGGCCGTAAGCATCAGCCTTAACGATCTGCATAAATGAGGTTGTAGCGGGTAGGAGAGCTTTCAGGTTTTGCAGGTTCTGACTAAAATTATCCAGATCGATCTCTACCCAACTCCGTTGAAACGACATATTTTCTTTTCAACTCCTTTTACTGTTCATCAGAAGTCATCCGAATCCTGACAGTGATTCTACCGGATCGGTCGTTCTGCTTACAGGTACATTAATTTATCAGAAATATCGGGCCGCTATATCTGCCAGTTTAGAACGTTCACCTTTCAGAAGGGTAACATGTCCAACGATGGTCTCCTGTTTCAATTTCTCTACCGACATACTCAGCCCGTTACTTTCGGAATCGAGATATGGTATATCGATCTGGTAAGGATCGCCAGTCATCACTATCTTCGTTCCTTCACCTGCCCTGGTGATAATCGTCTTCATCTCGTGTGGGGTGAGGTTTTGTGCCTCATCGATTATGATATATTGATCTGGCAGACTTCTGCCTCTGATATAGGTCAGTGGTTCCAGTTCTATGAAACCGTGATCGAGAAAATCATTCAGTGAGGGTCTTTTTTTGTTGAAGATCTTGCCGTTACGGTTATCGTCGAGTTCACCGTGGCTATGAATCAAGATCTCCATGTTATCATAGATTGGCTGCATCCAGGGGTCAAACTTTTCTGTCTTGGTTCCCGGCAGATAGCCAAGGTCCTTTCCTAAGGGAGATATGGGTCGGGAGATAACAAGCCGGCTGTAACGGTTTTCTTCTACTACCTTTTGCAGGCCGGCAGCAATGGCGATCAGAGTCTTTCCTGTCCCTGCCTTACCGATAAGGGTTACCATCTGCACCTTATCATCGAGCAGCAGGTCGATTGCCATGGTCTGTTCATCGTTACGCGATTTGATCCCGAAGACGACATCACCCTTATAGTGCTCCAGTTCCTTGAGGATGTTATCCTCATGATGAAAACGGGTCAGTACTCTCTCTTCCGGATCAGCTTTGTTGATCAATCTAACGTATTGATTGGGAAAGAACCCCTCAACGGGGCTGACGATCTCCTTCTTCTCCTGAAACGTAGTAAATATATCCTTTTCCACCTCCAGGTCATTGTAACCGGTGAATAACTCTTCGAAATTAACCCGGTCAGCTTCATAGTCATTTGCTAATAAACCAACAGCATCTGCCTTGATACGAACATTGGCATCTTTAGAAATGAGTATTACCTTATGGTCAGGATTGCTTTTCTGAACATGGAGGGCAGTCCCGATTATGAGATTATCATTTTCGTCGGATAGCAGAACATCACTTGTGATACTGTCAACTTTACGGCTCATTACTACCTGAATCACAGTCTGGTTATCGATCTCGACACCCTTTTGCAGGGAGCCCTCTTTCCGAAGCTTATCCAGGTATCGACTGATCTGACGAGCATTACGTCCGATCTCATCTACACTCTTTTTGAACTTATCTACTTCTTCTATTACGGTCATCGGAATAACAATCCGCTCCCCCTTGAAATTAAAAAGGGCATTCGGATCGTGCAGTAATACGTTGGTATCCAATACAATAATATTCGCCATTCATCTCTCTCCATTACTCACTATTATAATAATACCTGATCTGATAAAGATGTCAATAGATTTGTTCCCGGTTTGACTATCTTTTTGCTGTAACAAAGAGAATATCCTCACTACAATCTCCGGGGAGGATGGGAGTCGGCCGGTGGCGACTCCCATCTTTCCTAAGGGTAAATCGGTTCTACAGGGGATAAAGGAGGAATAGATATACCAGACTGAGGGAAAGAGATTAAAGGGTAAAATGTTAAGGAGATGAAAGCTATATGGATGAGAAAAGAATTTTCTTTACAGTATTACAGGGCTCGGTGACGCATTATTATGTGAGCTGATAAGAACATAAGTAAGAAAATGACCTTTCAGCAGTTATACAGGTAAAAAAACCTTTACAAAATCATGGTAGTTTAAAACATATCCTGACATTAAAGATAAGGAGGAAAAATGTCTTTAAGCAGTGAAGCCAAAGAGGCTATCATGGCAGAGTTCAGACTCCATGATTCAGATACCGGTTCGCCGGAAGTACAGATTGCGCTGTTAACCCAGCGTATAAAAGATATAACAGAACATCTCAAGGTATATAAGAAGGATTTTCATACCAGAAGAAGCTTATTGATTCTGATCGGGCAGCGTAAGAGGTTGTTGAACTACCTTGCCAAAAAGGATATCGAGAGATATCGTAAACTTATCAAACGATTAGGATTGAGAAGATAAAAGGGAACAGAGTTTCCCTTTTTTGATTGAATTAGAAATTGAACAGGAGTGAATGACCATCCGAAAAATGATAGCATTAATACCACACTCGTTGTCCAAATCAAGAAGAGTAGAGGAGAAGAAAGAAAAGTAATGGAAGAACAAAAAATTATCAAGAAATCTATTGAGTTAGCGGGTAGAACGCTGACCGTAGAGACCGGCAGAATGGCCAGACAGGCTGGCGGATCGGTGTTTTTAACCTATGGAGATACATCACTGTTAATAACTGCTACAATGGCACCGACAGCAACAGAGGGGACAGATTTTTTCCCTCTTACAGTAGATTATGTGGAGAAGATGTTTGCTGCCGGCAAAATACCGGGTGGTTTCTTTAAAAGAGAAGCAAGACCTTCAACGCAGGCAACCCTGCTATCACGCCTGATCGACAGATCTATCAGGCCTCTGTTTCCCGAAGGATTGCGAAATCAGGTTCATGTTGTTTTAACCACCCTGTCATATGATGAGGAGAACGATCCGGGTGTTCTGGGTATTTTTGGGGCATCTTTAGCTCTCGGAATTTCAGAAATTCCCTTTAATGGTCCTATCGCAGGTGTTTGTGTCGGTATGCTGGATGATCAACTGGTGATTAATCCTTCGTTTACGGACCTACAGGCCAGCAAGTTAGACCTGACTGTAGCCGGTTCTGCCAGTTCAGTTGTTATGACAGAAGCAGGAGCGAACGAGATCACAGAAGAGCAGATGATGGAAGCGATCTATCATGGACATGAAGTAATCAAGGAACTGGTCGATTTTCAGAAAGAGTTTATTGCCGAATGTGGCAAGCCGAAAAAGGAGATCGAGATAGAAGCAATACCTCAGGGTATGATCGATGAAGTCGAGAGACAGTATGGCAATGCTATAAAAGAGGCAACAAAGATAGTCAGCAAGCTGGAACGTGGTGAACGTATCGATCAAATCCGCAATGAGATGCTGGAACACTATCAGGAACAATACGAAGAGAAGGATTATCAGGAAAAGGAAGCTAACCTCATAAAAACCTTTGCTGACCTCGTTTACAAATATGTTCGGGATATGATCATCAAAGAAGAGCGTCGTGTCGATGGCCGTGGACTGGATGAGATCAGAGACATCCGTTGCGAGATCGATGTACTGCCCCGTGTGCATGGCTCGGCTCTATTCACCAGAGGTGAAACACAGTCTATAGGAACCATAACACTCGGTACTGCAACCGACGAGCAGATTATCGATGCTCTTGGTGAAGAGTATAAGAAACCATATTTTCTGCATTATAATTTCCCTCCTTTCAGTGTCGGTGAAGCAGGATTTATGAGAGGACCGGGTAGAAGAGAACTGGGGCATGGTGCTCTGGCAGAGAGAGCTCTTTCTGCTGTTATGCCTTCGAAAGAGGACTTTCCCTACACTATAAGAATCGTCTCCGATATACTGGAATCGAACGGTTCCTCATCAATGGCGACTGTTTGTAGTGGTTGCCTGGCCCTGATGTCCGCCGGTGTGCCAATCAGAAAGATCGTTGCTGGTATTGCCAATGGCCTGGTAGTAGAAGGTAATGACTCGAAGGTCTTGACTGATATTATCGGAATGGAAGATCATCTGGGTGATATGGACTTCAAGGTGACCGGAACAGAGGATGGTATTACAGCCATGCAGATGGATATCAAGGTCGAAGGTATAACCCGGGAAGTCATGCTGGAAGCGCTTACCAGAGCCAGAGAGGCGAGAATGAAGATCATAGGGATAATGCGTGATACGATAGCCGAGCCGAGAAAAGAGCTATCCGTATATGCACCCAGAATAGAGTCATTTAAGGTCGATGTAGATAAGATAGGAACGATTATCGGTCCCGGTGGTAAGACAATAAAATCAATCATTGAGGAGACGAAAGTCGCAATCGATATCTCCGATGACGGAACGGTTAATGTCAGTTCACCAGACGGAGCGGCTATCGAGAAAGCAAGAGCGAGAATCAAAGAGCTAACAGACGAACCGGAAATGGGTGAGATCTATGAAGGTGTTGTCAGCCGTGTTGAACCGTTCGGTGCTTTTGTCAAGTTTATGGGTGGTTTCAAAGAGGGGCTGGTTCACGTCTCACAACTACACTTCTCGAGAGTTGAAAGTGCTCATGATTTCGTCAAGGTTGGAGATACTGTCCGGGTAAAATATACCGGTTCCGACAAGGGCAAAATTCAGCTCTCAATGAAAGGCGTTCCCGGTAATGAATCTTATGCCAAGAATTTACCTGCTCCGGGAGAAGGAAAGCCCCGTACCTACGACCAGAACAGATCTGGGGATAGGTCACGAGGGCGCGATTATCACAGATCGGGAGACAGATCCCGTTCCTACGATCGTGGTGACAGAAAAGATCGTGACCGTGGTAGAGATCGGGATAGACGTGACTATCATAAGAAGGACCGCGGAGACAGATAGGTGAGAAGGGGACCCGAAAAGGGGGCTTATAACTCAGCTATAACCAGTCAACATTAATAATGGTGTATTTGTCTGTTCTGATAGAGAGTGATCTAATCAAGTAGCAGGCTGATAATATATAGCAATGGTGGGCAGTTTTCGGACTGCCCTTTTTTGGAAAAAGCGGACAGGTGAGAGTTATGGATTATAGAATAAAGGATCTGCAACTGGCAGGTTTTGGTAGGAAGGAGATCAACCTGGCAGAGGTCGAAATGCCCGGGTTAATGGCTCTGAGAGAAAAGCATGGGGAGAGTAAGCCACTGTCTGGTGCCAGGATTAGTGGCAGCTTACATATGACAGTACAGACAGCAGTATTGATAGAGACTCTGATTCACTTAGGAGCAGAGGTTCGCTGGGCGAGCTGTAACATCTATTCTACACAGGATCATGCAGCAGCAGCTATGGTCGATAAAGGTGTTCCAGTATTTGCCTGGAAAGGTGAAACACTCGAAGAGTACTGGTGGTGCACTCTACAAGCCCTGACATTTCCAGACGGGAAGGGCCCTGATCTGATAGTTGATGATGGGGGAGATGCAACTTTGATGGTTCACCTCGGATATCAGCTTGAAAGAGAATACCAGCAGACAGGGAAACTACCATCTGTTGAAGCTTCTGATAAAGAAAGAAGAATACTCAACAAGCTGTTGGTCGAAGATCTGGAAAAAGATTCAGAGAAATGGCATAAGATTGTCAAGCAGCTTAGAGGTGTCAGTGAAGAGACTACTACAGGTGTTGGTAGGCTATACCGTATGGCCAGGGAGAATCAATTGCTCTTTCCCGCAATCAATGTAAATGATTCGGTAACCAAATCGAAGTTTGATAATCTCTATGGCTGCCGGGAATCTTTAGCTGATGGGATTAAGCGAGGAACAGATATCATGGTTGCTGGTAAAGTCGTTGTGATCTGTGGTTATGGAGATGTCGGTAAGGGATGTGCTCAATCTATGCGAGGTTTCGGTGCCAGGGTGATTATTACCGAGATCGATCCAATCTGTGGTCTTCAGGCAGCTATGGAGGGGTATGAGGTAAGAGTTCTGGAAGATGTCATTGCCGATGCTGATATTGTGGTTACTGCCACCGGTAACTATCATGTCGTTACTGTCGAACATATGCTCAAAATGAAGAACAATGCAATAGTCTGCAATATTGGCCATTTTGATAACGAGATCGATGTCGACGGGTTATATAATCTGGACGGGGTGGAAAAAGAGAATGTCAAACCTCAGGTAGATCTCATTCATCTACCCAGCGGAAGAGCGATCATCCTGCTTTCCGAAGGGCGGCTGGTTAATCTCGGTAATGCGACAGGACATCCATCTTTCGTAATGAGTAATTCATTCACTAATCAGGTACTGGCACAGATTGATCTCTGGCTGAACAGTTATGAAACAGGGGTATATACCCTGCCGAAGAGACTCGACGAAGAGGTGGCAAGATTACATTTGGAGAAGATCGGAGTCAAGCTGACTAAACTGACTCCTGAACAGGCCGAATACATCGGAGTTCCCGAGGATGGACCCTATAAGCCTGAACATTATCGCTATTAACCTGTCTTCGTTAAGAAGTTTATAACTTTGTTCAGCAGGCAGTAAGACATAAAGAGACTTAGATATAGAATAGGAGTGATAAGGAGAGTAGATGAGCTTAACAGAAATGATTGAGAAGAGAGAAGCCAGGGTTGCGGTTGTCGGACTGGGATATGTCGGCCTGCCTATGGTTGTTACAGTAGCTCGTAAAGGTTTTACAGTACTTGGTTTTGATATTCAACAGAAACGGGTAGATCAGATCAACCGTGGTGAGAACTATATCGGTGATGTCGATACAGCAGAGCTGAAATCACTTGTGGATAAGGGGCTTATTAGTGCTACCGTTGACTATTCGAAGATAAAGGATATGGATGTCATTCTCGTTGCTGTGCCGACACCACTCGATAGATACAAGCAACCGGATTCCTCTTATGTTGTATCTTCAACAAAATGTATAGCCGAACATATCAAGAAAGATACGCTTCTGGTGCTCGAGAGCACGACTTATCCCGGAACTACAAGAGAGATAGTAACTCCGGAAATCGAAAAAAGGGGGTTTGTTGTCGGGAAGGATATCTTTATAGCTTTTTCTCCTGAAAGGGTAGATCCAGGTAACTTGTCTTTCAAGACCGACAATACACCTAAGGTAGTCGGGGGGATGACTCCGGAATGCAACAGGATAGCTGAGATATTTTATAAGGCTGTTTTAAAGGCTGAGATTTTTATGGTCTCTTCGCCTGAGGTGGCAGAGATGGAGAAAATTTACGAGAATACATTTCGTAATATAAATATCGCTCTGGCCAATGAGATGACCATACTCTGTGAGAAGATGGGAATCGATATCTGGGAAGTGATTGAAGCTGCAAGTACCAAGCCATATGGTTTTATGCCCTTTTATCCCGGTCCGGGTATTGGTGGGCATTGTATTCCCCTGGATCCTTTCTATCTTACCTGGAAAGCGAGAGAATTTAATTATCATACACGACTGATAGAACTCGCTGGAGAGATTAATAATTCTATGCCAGATTTTGTCGTCAATAAGGCAATGTCGATCCTGAACAAGATGGGTAAAGCTATCTCACGCTCCAAAATACTCCTGCTCGGTGCAGCTTACAAAAAGGATATTGAAGATATCAGGGAATCTCCTATCCAGATGGTGATTAACCTCCTGGAGAAAACAGGGTGTAATCCAGATTATAACGATCCCTATATCCCCGAATTCGTAAATGAGATCAACCATAATCATTACAGATCAGTCGAACTCGATAATCTTGAGCAGTACGATCTGGTGATAATTATTACCGATCATTCAGCATACGATTATAAAGATATTATTGAGAAAGCCAGACTTATCCTTGATACCAGACTCGCAACAAACGGAATACGCTCGAAACATATTATCAGGCTCTAACTCTTAGTATTGTCGGGAATTATAACGAGGAATAACAGCTTGTCAGATAGAGAAAATGATACCATTGAGATCTTAGGAGAGCTCGAACAGGGAAGAGACGGGTCAAAGTGGTTTGTTATCTATACAAAACCACGACGAGAGAAGAAACTGGCTGACTATGCTCTGAAGAATCAAATCTGTTACTTTCTCCCCCTGATCGAGAGTGTTAAACATTACGACCGGAAAAAGGTTACTTATACTAAACCGATGTTTACCAGTTATATTTTTGTCAGAGCTACCTTTGACCAGAAACAACTCCTGACCGTTTCCGGACATACTGTCTCATTCATCCGGGTTAAGGATGAGAAAAGTTTTCTTGAAGAGTTACGGTATATCCAGAAGGTAAGAGAAAAGAAAGTAGAGGTTGCTCCGCATCAGTATCTGGAGCAGGGAACATGGGTCAGGTTTAAAGAGGGGCCACTGAAGGGGGTGGTCGGATTGGTCGCCGATTCCCGAAATATTAAGAAAGTAGTAATGCAGGTGAATATCTTACGACGGGCAATATCTGTCACTGCTGAGACCAATCAGCTGGAAGTCCTGGAAGATTACGAAGAAGAATAAGCAGTTAATTGTTGTTACCGGAACTACACGAACATAAGCTGGCAGCGAGTAATATGTGTTGACTTGCAGAACGGTTTCGGAAATACTGCCAGTAATAATAAGAATTATCTAGAGATGCAGGTGTAATTGTCGGCATTAAACAATGCTCGAATCGTCCGATTTTACTGTCAGATTTGGGTTAACCGATCAAATAAGGAGTGCTAAATATGACTGTAATTGATCTGGAACAAAAAGCCCGTGGATTATGGAGTAATCAGAAGAAGCTGATAATACTCGTCATAATCGTTATCGGTCTGTTGATTCTTCTCGGAACCGGACTTTATACGGTAGATCCGGAAGAGGTTGGTGTTATACGGAGATTCGGTAAATATACCCATACAACAGAGCCGGGATTGCGTTTTAAGATACCCTTCGGGATCGATAGAGTGACTAAAATCAAAGTAAAATACGTTTATAAAGAGGAATTCGGTTTTCGAACTCTCGATGTTGGTTCGGCTGCAACGAGATATTCTCAAAGAGACTTTTCAGACGAGTCGCTTATGCTGACAGGTGACTTAAATATCGCTGATGTAGAGTGGATTATCCAGTATCAGATCAGAGATCCTCTGAAATACCTCTTTAATGTTCGTGACGTAACCGGGACTCTAAGGAATCTTTCTGAATCATCAATGCGACAGGTTGTCGGTGATCATAGTGTGGATGAAGTGATTGTTTTAAATCGTCAGGAAGTGGCATACGAGACCAGAATGATCTTACAGCAACATCTTGACGATTACGAGACCGGGCTGGAGATCAGGACAGTCAATCTGCAGAATGTTACTCCACCCTTACCTGTGCAGCCTGCATTCAATGAAGTCAATTCAGCCCTTCAGGAAGAGGAGAGAATCGTCAATGAAGCAAGACAGAGATATAATCAGATAATTCCGGAAGCACGAGGGAAGGCACGACAAGTAGTCGAACAAGCAGAAGGGTATGCAATCAACAGGGTAAATAGAGCTACCGGTGATGCTAATCGTTTCACAGACGTCTGGCGGGAATATAACCGCGCCAGAACAGTTACCAGACGAAGATTATACCTTGAGACTATGGAGGAAATTCTGCAAAACCTGGAAAAGGTCTATGTTGTTGACGAAGATCAGTCGGGTATCTTACCTCTTCTGAATCTGGAACAGGGGGGTAAATAATGAAGAATACAATATTGATTATACTGGCATTCATACTGCTAATCGTTATTCTGAACTCTCTATATATTATTGATGAGACAGAACAGGTCATTATTACTCAGTTTGGCGAGCCGATGGGTGAAGCTAGGACAACAGCTGGACTCAGTTTTAAAGTCCCATTTATCCAGCAGGTTCACCGGTTCGAGAAAAGAATACTTCAATGGGACGGTGAACAGAATCAGATCCCGACTCAGGATAAGAAATTTATCTGGGTTGATACTTTTGCCCGCTGGCGAATTGTCGATCCTCTCCTTTTCTATCAATCAGTTCGCTCAGAAACTTTTGCTCAGAGTAGACTGGATGATATCATCGACGGTATTACCCGTGATATCATTACTCTTAATCAACTGATAGAGATAGTCAGAAATACAGACCGGGATATGGCATTTGCTATTGAAGTAGATTTCGAGACCGATTATTATGAAGAGATCAAAACACCGATAATGGTCGGAAAAAGAGCTATTGCTGATTCCATATTTACAACCGCTCGCCCTCTGATAGAACAATTCGGGATCGAGTTGATCGATGTTCAAATCAAACGGGTCAACTATATAGAAGACGTCAGAAAAGAGGTTTATGAACGTATGAGTTCCGAAAGAAAACAGATTGCTGATCGTTATAGATCGAGCGGGCAGGGAAGAGCAGCCGAGATACTCGGAAGAATGGACCGTGATCTGAAACAGATAGAGTCGGAAGCTTACAGGACTTCTCAGGAGATAATGGGACGGGCTGATGCAGAAGCTGCCTCAACATATGCTGCTGCCTACAACCGCGATCCCGACTTCTTTGAGTTTATGAGAACTTTAGAAGCATATCGTAATACGATGAACGAAAAGAATACACTTATTATTACTACTGATAGTGATTTCTATAAATTCATTAAAAAGGGAGAATAAGGAGGATTGATGAATCTTGCAGTCATTGGAAGTGGCTATGTCGGTCTGGTTACAGGGACTTGTTTTGCCGAGATGGGGAGCAATGTCATTTGTGTAGATAACAACGAAGAGAAGATCAGAATGCTCAAGCAGGGAAAGATTCCCATCTATGAGCCAGGTTTGGAAGAGATGCTTGTCCGCAACAGTAAGGAGGGAAGGCTCTCCTTTACTACAGATCTAAAACATGCAGTGGAAAGTTCACTCCTCTGCTTTATAGCTGTAGGAACACCACCCGATGAAGATGGTTCAGCTGACCTCTCTCATGTACTCACAGTGGCTAAAGACATTGCTTCCTATATGAATGACTATAAGATAGTAATCGATAAATCTACCGTTCCGATAGGTACTGCCGACCTGGTTAGGGATGAAATAACAAAGGTACTGAAAGAACGGAATTTAAATCTCGAATTCGATGTTGTATCAAATCCCGAATTTCTTAAAGAGGGAAATGCTCTCGAAGACTTTATGAAACCTGACAGAATTATCGTCGGTACTGATAACATTCGTGTTGCCGAGTTAATGAAGGTCCTCTATTCTCCTTTCAACCGGAGTAATGATCGGGTTCTTACCATGTCGATAAGGTCAGCAGAGATGACCAAATATGCTGCCAATGCTATGCTGGCAACCAAGATATCCTTTATAAATGAAATTGCCCGGTTATGCGAGTTAACCGGGGCTGATATCTCTGAAGTCAGGCAGGGTATAGGCTCTGATAGTCGCATCGGTTATAAATTCATCTATCCGGGTGTGGGATATGGAGGAAGTTGTTTTCCCAAAGATGTCAAAGCGTTAATCAAAATAGGTAAGAATAACCATCTAAATCTGAAGATTCTCCAATCCGTAGAAGATGTAAATGAACGGCAGAAGATGATCCTTGTCGATAAAGTGAAGCAACATTTTGGAGAAGACCTTCGTGGTAAAACCTTTGCCATCTGGGGACTAGCTTTTAAACCACAGACTGACGATATGAGAGAAGCACCTTCCCGGGTTATAATAGAAGCTCTGCTCAAATCAGGAGCTAAAGTTAAGACTTATGATCCCATCGCTTTAGAAGAAGCGAAAAGGATTTTTCATGGTAAAGAGGAAATAGAGTACTATAAAGATGACTACGAAGTTCTGGAAAATGCCGATGCTCTGCTCCTTATCACAGAATGGCATCAATTTCGCTATCCCGATTTTGCCAAAATCAAACTACTACTGAAGGAACCAGTCATCTTCGACGGTAGGAATCAATATGACCCGTCGAATATGAAAGAGTTGGGTTTCACCTATTATTCAATAGGAAGAAAGGGATGACCTAATTGCAAATCAAAAAGAATTTCTTGACATAGAGTGTTTGGTTTTCACTATATATAAAATCTATTGATGTATATATAATCGTTGTAAGACGGGAGTTTCTATGACTGTAATATTATCGATGAAGACGTTTCAGAAACTAGAAGAAAAGCTGGGTACTGATGCAGCAAAGCAGGTCTATGAATTAGCTGAAGCTATCTATGAAGAGCTTGAGAGAAAATATGAGTCCAAGTTTGATCAGTTTCAGTTGTCAATAACCGATCCTGAACATGATGATACTGTTAGAAAAGCTGAAATGAGAGCTCTGAGAAAAGAGCTGACAACTACTCTCAATAGTTTCAAAGAAGAACAGAACAATGCGGTTAATGCTGCACTAAGCAAGTTCAAGAAATCGATCAGTAAAGTTACATTTTTCCTGTTCATTAATCTGATCTTTACTCTTCTTATTATCTTATATCTGGTCAAACCTATTATCCTGAATGGCGGTTTGTGATAACCAATACTGGATGAAGTTTGCCCTGCAAGAGGCTGAAAAAGCACTGAAGGAAGATGAAATTCCGGTCGGTGCTGCTCTGATTAAAGATGGGAAGCTGATTCTTAGTAATCATAATCGAACCAGGCAGAATAATGATCCTACTGCTCATGCCGAAAAGCTTATTATACAAGAGATTATCAAGAAAAGAGAAAAAGTCCTTTACGAGTATACACTCTATGTGACCCTTGAACCCTGTACTATGTGTGCCGGGATGCTTGTACTCGCTAAACTTGGAAAACTGGTTTACGGAACGAAAGATCCTAAGACAGGAGCAGTCGGGTCACTTTATAATATACCTGAAGATAAACAATTAAACCATAACATAGAAGTTATCAGTGGTATCCTCTCAGAGGAATGTGGGAACCTGCTGAGAAAATTCTTTCAATCAAAACGTTAACGGAGAGTTGCCGGAGCGGTTGAACGGGGCGGTCTCGAAAACCGTTGAAGGTGGTGACACCTTCCCAGGGTTCGAATCCCTGACTCTCCGCCATTTTGTGTCTGACTTCTATTGGGCCTGAGAGTACTTTCTGTTTGTTAAAAATATTGGAGTTATGAAGCAGGGGTAACCCTGTAGATTACCCCTGCAGTGAATGGTTGTTTAGTTAAGTTATATTTGGCAAAAACCGTTTATGATCATTGATCTTTCTTTTGGGGATCGGGGAAGAGATTTTTCAATTCGATTGGGAAGGGAAAGACTAAAGTAGAACCACCCCGGTTTGCTATCTCGGACAATGTTCTCAGTGTTCTGACAAATAGTGCACCTTCTTCCGCTGAGAGAATCTTGGCCGCTTCTGAAAGCTTCTCTGCAGCCTGTTTTTCACCTTCTGCCTGAACGATGATTGCTCTTCTCTCTCTTTCAGCGGTTGCTTGGCGTGAGATCGCCTTTTGCAGTCCTTCAGGAATACCTACATCCTTGATCTCGACTGCTGTGACTTTGATACCCCAGGGATCTGTGGCATCATCAAGAATCTTCTGAATCTGAACATTCAGCTTGTCACGTTCAGAGAGGATCTCATCAAGGTCAGCCTGGCCTGCTACGCTTCTGAGAGTAGTCTGGGCTAACTGAGCTGTTGCATACCGATAGTTTTCTACATTGACCACTGCCTTACCGGGATCGACTACTCGATAGTAAACAACGGCATTTACACTCCCGGTGACATTATCTTTTGTAATCACTTCCTGGGTAGGAACATCAAGGGTTACAATACGTAGAGGGATACGAATAACCCGATCGATGATCGGAATAATCAAAACCAAACCAGGTCCTTTTACTTTTGTTAAGCGGCCAAGGCGGAATATGACCAGCCTTTCATACTCTCGAACGATTCTTATAGCCGCCAGTATGAAGATAGCGACAATAATAATAACAGGGTATAGTAGTTGTTCGAACATATCTTACTCTCCTTTCACTTCTTTAGGTTTTACAATGAGTTTAAAAGATTCTTCTTTAATTACCATTACTTCTTTACCGAGAGGGATGGTAGTACCATCGTAACTTTTAGCACTCCATAACTCCCCTTTTGATTTAATCATGCCTATCGGTGAGAGTTCTTCAACCACAACCCCGGTTTTGGGTAGGGTCAGATTTGTAGATTCTGACATCGGATGTCTGTAGGAGTGAATAATACGCTGGATGACGAAGATGAGTATAATGGCAACACCAACAATAATACCAATAACGGTGCGGATGAAAGCACCATACCAGTCAAATCCCATAAGTGGTTCATGTGGTAACAGCAAAGCTCCAATTAACAGTGAGATAATACCTCCTATTCCGAGAATACCAAAGCCCGCAGTAAAGATCTCGCCGATTATAAGACCAAAACCGACGATTATAAGGATGATTCCTGTCGTATTGGTATCGAAAAGACCTACTCCATAAATACCTACAATCAATAATATAGCACCCAGAACTTCCGGTACGAAAGTTCCTGGTGTGCTGAGTCCAAAATATAGACCCATAAGTCCTAACATCAGTAGTAGAAATGCAATCTGAGGGTTACTAACAGATTGCTGAATCTTCTCTCTCAGACTCATCTCTAAGTAAATAATCCGGGCATCTTCAGTCATTAACTCAATACTCCGGCCCTGTTTTTCTACAGTAGTGCCGTCTATCTGTTCTAAGAGATTTTCCAGATCTGAAGCGATATAGTCTATCAATCCTCTTTCCAGCCCTTCATTCGCGGTAAGGGTCAGATTGTCCATTACGAAACCGGTAGCAATATCTTCGGGTCGGTTATTCTGTTCTGCGAGGCTACGGGCATGATTGGCCAGAAATGTCTGTGTCTTGTCTCCAGCTTCTTGAACTCCTCCCGAAGTTATGGAGAGGGGCTGTGCTGCTCCGACAGTTGTTCCTGGAGACATTGCTGCGATATCACCAGCCAGTAGAATAAAGGCGCCGGCCGAAGCGGCAATAGCTCCGGAAGGTGTAACGAAAACGACTACCGGTATCGAAGAGTTGAGGATAGCTTCATTGATTTTGAATGTTACATCTACCAATCCACCCTGTGTATTCAATCTGATGATCAACAGATCACTTCCATTAACAGAAGCCTTTTCCAATTCCCTTTCCAGGTATGAAAGCTGGCCGGCCGTGATCATACCCTCTATGTCAACTACCGAGACAACAGTCCCAAGAAGTGGCATGGAGCTCAGGACAATAATCGTAAGTATTGCAATAAATCTGCCCATAATAACCCCCCTATAGTCTGCTTGGTTACTAGAATACAAACTCATTATCAAATCTTTGCGTTCTGAACTTCAACAGCAGAGACAGGTCGATAATGATGACTCAATATACATTAACGGTTACTACATTCTAAAGAGATGACTTTCTTTATCTCCGAAACGTCTGCTTCCATTTCTTCTGCTATAGCATCGACACCCCAACCGAGTTGATAGAGTTGAACGATAAGTTTAACCTTCAGGTCTTCGAAAATCATAGCTGATCGTTGTAGGTCGGGGCTTTTGCCATTCTCTGTCTCTTTATCCCCGCTGGAATGTGTTTTACCACCTGTCAGATTATCCATATTACTTATTTTGTCTGCCTGCTTTATATCGTCAGGTTGAACTAATCTATTATTCTGTTTTTCGGGTTGAGATTCTTGTTCTTCACTTCGTGTTGAATCAATTCTATCGGTCGTTTTCTGTTCTGATTGGGATTGGTGTGATTTTTCTTCGAGATTTCTCGGAGGTTGATATCCGAAACCTGTCTTTTCCTCGACTGTCTTTTCTTCTCCGGAAGATTGTTCTGTCAGTTTAGTTTCTTCTATCAGGGATTTTTCTTCCTCTGTTTCAGGTTTTTTAGTTAACGGCTGGTCTTCCTCTTCGGAGAGTTTTTTTCCGATGATATCATCTTTTATGAGACCTTCCAATGTAATTCTCGGTTGTTGTTCGGACTCTTTCATTTCATCGGATTCAGAATCATCAGTTTCTGATTGAGGCAGTTCACTTTCCTTTGTCTCTTCTTTTTCTTCAATCCCGGCATAAGCTTTCTCTTCTTCAAGAGTGTTCTCCTCTTCAGTCTCCGTTCTCTCTTCAATCGATTCCTTCCGCTTCTGAGGCCAGTTACCCAGGCCAACTTTCTCATCAATGTTATCACTTTCATTTTCTAAGGGGTGATCTCTGGAAGTTACCGGTTTTTCTTGCTTTTCTAATTCCTGATTGATTTCACTTTCTGAAAACCCCTTTTCTACTTGCTCTAGATCGTCATCAACGTCTATTTCCTTACCTCTCAAGCCCTGAAAGCCTGACATCGAACCCTCATCAGGTTTCTTCAAACTGTTATCCTCGGGTAAGGTTGTTTTTTCGTCTATTTCATCTGCTAATTCTCTCTTTGGAGTTGTTGAGTTCTCTTGGAAATGATCAGTTAAAAATTTGCTTTTCTTTTTAAGCTCTTTCTCTGTTTCCTGAAGTATTTCAGCTGCAAACTGGGGCGGTATCTTCAAACCAGCAGTTTGATCAATATCCTTATCTTTCTTCGGTACGGACTCTTTTTTTCGTTCAATAGCCGCTGTCTTAATAGTTTCTTTCTTTTCTGGTTTTGATTCAGGTTTCTTTTGTTCAACAGGTAGTTCGGTTTTTGAGGATGACTCTTTTCTAGCTGGTTGAGTTTCAGATCTGACCGGTTCTATTCTGGGAGGGGGGATAATACTGTATTTCTTAATTCTTCTATTCCAGATGGCGTTATTGATAAGAATGACGATTATTGCCGTTACGAGAGCGGTAAGAATAACTATGAAAAACCAGTGCAGGGTAGAAGAACTCTGGCCAGCGTTGGTTGAACCCACAGGAAGAAGATGTTGCAGTTCTCTATCTCTTGAGAGGTGACGATGCAGAAGGTCAATATTATTAGTCATTTGCGAAACAACTGGATCAGTGTAATCGATTTTTCTCAGCAAATCGCTGGTGGTGTTTACATCTCCAAAAGGAGAACTGACCAATGCCAGAAGGAAGGTCTGACGGTTTAAATCCTCCGCCTGGAGAAAGTAATCACGATAGAAAGAAAAAGCTTCTTCGGTTTCATCGCTATAGGTGGGGTTAACAACACCCAATTTAATCAGTTGTCCTCTGGCCTGCAGATATTCCTCAGCTCGAAAACTCACTTTGGTAAACCTTTCGATAGCTTCTCTGTCTTCATTCCGGTTGAGAAGTAGCTCACCCAGATAGTAATTAACACCAGTGATCTGCGGGCTGGAGATTGCTACTTCTCGCAATAGATTCTCAGCACGGCGAAAATCACTGGTAGCGTAATAGAATTTAGCAAAAATGAATTTCTCCTCATCGGTTTCCGGGGTGATTTTGTTGTATATGTCGAGGACAATTTTATTCTCTGGAACCTGAATCTCAAAAGATCGCAGTTGGACTGGTTGGTGGGTAAGAACAGTGATTGTTGACCTGTCTGCTGATTCTTCGGAGAGACGAATTGATCTGAGGACAGGACTGTCGAAGTTCTGATTCTTTGCTATAAGCTCATGAATGGTGACGTTATCAAAATTGATGATGATCTGTCGATTCTCTCCTCTCTCAATGATACGGTATGCAGGTCGATTGCTAAATGTTAACACTGTTCTGTTGATAAGATCGTAATCTTTCTGGTATATGTCTGTCAGGATCGCTCTTCTCGATGAACCTTGGCCGTTAAGTGTCACAACTAAACATATTAAGAGAATTGCTATCCAGGCAAATCTAAATCTTTTCATCATAGAACTCCTATTCGTTCTTTTGATCATTAAATAAAAATAGTTATATTTTTATTGCTTTTAAATCAATATACATATGCACTCACTTCATTCCTTTGAATTACAACCTAATGATTCTCCGGTTAATCTGTCAATAAATAGTTTTATCCCGAGACAGGAAAGGCATAAGTATGGATTAGATATCTTAGGTTTTTGTCAACCTTCAGTATCTTTCCGAATAGGCGTGTCAGCTTTTATCGGCTTTCAAAACGGCGAGGAATGCTTCTTGTGGAACAGCTACCGAGCCAATTTCCCGCATCTTTTTCTTACCTTCTTTCTGTTTTTCCAGTAGTTTCTTCTTTCTGGTAATATCTCCGCCGTAACATTTGGCTGTCACATTCTTGCGCATAGCCGTTATAGTGCTTCGGGCGATGATTTTGGAACCGATAGATGCTTGCAGGGCAATTTTAAAAAGGTGTTTTGGTATAACTTCAGCTAGAGTTTCTGTTATGCTTTTACTCCAGCTATATGCCTTATCATGATGACAGAGGAACGACATGGCATCAACCTTTTCTCCGTTGATCAGGATATCGACTTTTGTTATATCTGATTCACGAAATTCTTTGAAAACATAGTCAAGTGAAGCATAGCCCCTGCTGACAGATTTAAGTTTATCGTAGAAATCAAAAATAATCTCTATTAATGGCATTTCATAAGAGAGTTCTACTCTTTTGGGGTCGAGATACTGCATATTTTTCTGAATCCCTCTCCTTTCGAGGACTAGTTTCATAACATTCCCAATAAATTCATCCGGAACAATAATTTCTACATCCATAACAGGTTCCAGGATACTTTCGATATTTGTCGGATCTGGCATATCAGCCGGGTTATAAATGATAAGTGGTTTACCTTTTATCAGATTGATAACAAATCTAACACTGGGAGTGGTAGAAATTATGGGGACATTGAATTCCCGCAGCAGTCTTTCTTTGAAAATTTCGAGGTGAAGCATACCCAGGAAACCACAGCGGAAGCCAAAACCGAGGGCGAGTGAGTTTTCTGGTTCAAAGACGAGCGAAGCATCATTTAGTTTATACTTTGCGATACTGTCCCTGAGATTTTCATAGTCTTCGTTATTAATGGGGAATATACCGCTATATACCATAGGTTTTGGTTCTCTATATCCTGCCAGTGCAGTAGTGCAAGATCTTTCAGCCAAGGTTACAGTATCACCAACTCTGGCGTCTGCCACGTCTTTAATGTTAGCGATGACATATCCCACTTCCCCAGCAGCGAGCCGGTTGCATTTGAGCTTTTCCACACCGAGGTATCCGAGTTCTTCTATCTCGAATTCCTTTCCAGTTGCCATCAGTTTAATTCGGTCACCTCTCTGTAATACTCCATCATAGAGTCTGACATAGACAACAACCCCCCGGTAACGGTCATATTGGGAATCGAATATCAATGCCTTGGCAGGGAGTTCAATATCACCTTCCGGTGGAGGGATAATCTTGATGATTCCCTCAATCAGATTTTTGATACCGATACCCATTTTAGCACTTACCTTGAAAATATCATCAGGATCAATTCCCATAATATCTCCAATATCTGCTTCTGTAGTCTCAATATCAGCGTTGGGGACATCGATCTTATTTATGGCAGGTATAATCTCTAAATTATTATCGAGTGCGAGATAAAGGTTGCTCATCGTCTGGGCTTCAATACCCTGTGAGGCATCAACCAGGAGCACCGCCCCTTCACAGGAGGCGAGGCTTCTTGATACTTCGTAGGAGAAATCGACATGTCCCGGAGTATCTATAAGATTTAGAATATAAGTTTTATTGTCTCGTTTATATGTCATTCTGACGGCATGTGACTTGATTGTAATACCTCTTTCTCTCTCCAGGTCCATATCGTCCAGAATCTGTGCAGCTCGGATGCTACGGTCTATAGTTCCCGTCTCTTCCAGTAATCTGTCGGCCAGAGTGGATTTGCCATGATCTATATGGGCAATTATGCAGAAATTGCGAATCAGTTCCTGTTGCATATCAATTCTCCTTATTGTAACCAGTTTTCTGACATATGATTATTGTCCAGCTTCTTTTATCTGATCGGCCTGTCAAAGGACTGGGAGTAAGATTCTTAATACCTTAAAGAATTTCATATCTCCAGTCTTGTTTCTTGAGTGCCGGGTATTATTGTTAGCGGAGCAAGAATGAGTTTCACGGCGAAATTATTTTAACAATAGCATTTTGCGGTATTGGCTTCCAAACAGGGTAGTCATCCTGGTGAAATATATCCCGCTGGCAACAGATTTGCCATACTTGTCGATTCCATCCCAGTAGACTTCACCCTCTCCAATATCAGCCTGGCCGCAGTATACCTCTTTAACCAGTTGTCCTCTTATATTATAGACAGCAATCGTAAGATTCGTCGGTTCTGTGAGATAAAAGGGTATGGTAGTAGAGATGTTGAAGGGATTTGGATAGTTCTGTTTCAGTTCTGTTTCCGGCGGTTCAGGAAATTGATAACTGTGACTGGTGATAATATTATCAGCGAAGTTTCCTGTTCGGCCTCTGTTTCCACGATACACAGACCATGGTGTATCGAGACCGGCAGGTAATTTATAATCCATGATGCTGATTCCCATATTAGTGCCGTATCCGATTTCAAAGTCACCGTCTCTGTCTATATCGGAAATAAAGAGGGGAGAGGTGGGGGGTAAATTCATCGGAGCGGGAAACATATCCAGAAATGTTCCATTACGGTTCAGGGCATATATCATACCGCTACTCGTTGAAATCACAAGGTCCGGGTATCCATCATCATTGATATCTGCTGCCAGAGGTGGTTGGTTAACCGCAACACCTATCTGAATGGGAAAACCATCGAGTGCTTCACCGGAACGATTTACTATATGTGCTTCTCCCTGATTGGTGACGAAAGCTATATCCAGAAGATTGTTTCCAGTAAAATCTGCAGCGATAGCTTCGGAAATGATTCTCCCTTCCAGTTCGAGTTCCCATTCAATCTCTCCATTGGGATTTATCATGAATAGTCTGTTGGCTTGAGTAGAAACCACTATTGAGCGATCTTTCAGGACTATTGGTGAGGTATTGATCGCTTCTCCGAGATCAAGGGGGAAGCCGTCTATGCTGTTCCCCAGCCGGTCGATAATATCCAGTTCTCCTGTAATGTAACCAATAATAATCTCAGCAGCCTCGTTATCATTTATATCTCCAGTGGCCAGTTCGACGAGGACATTATTATCCAGTTGAAGTGGGAAACCTTCCAGTGGAATTCCGCTGGCTGTGAGAGCGAATAATTTCCTGTCTATCCCGTAAGTAATGATCTCGAGTTCTCCATTACCATTAATGTCAGCTAAGACTGGTGTATTGATAAACTGACTGCCACTATCGTAACTGAAGAGAAGATCACCTTCCAGGTCGACACCAATAATCAAGCCTGAGCGGTTAGTTAGAACAATGATTTGATTCTGGTCGTTAAAGAGATCACCCATAGCGGCACTCTTGAGCATATTGGCATCAAAAGATAAAGAGGGTAGGTAATACTCGGCCCTGTAATTGAGAAAACTCATATTGCTTAATGCATCTATTGCTATGATCTGAGCTAGTTGAGTTGCGTCTTCATGAATCAGCGGTGCAGCCTGTATTGGGATAGGCGATTCCCAGGGCCAGAATTGCTGACGTAGTGAGATTGGTATGGTGAGGTCATATTCTTTGACAAATTCATTATCTTTACTACCCTCGGCTTTGACCGTAATAGTGAATTCATAATCACCATAAGGGATATCTTGCGAAAGGGTTATGATAAAAGGGTCCGGATTAAAGGCTGATTCACCTGCAGAGATTGGTGGATATTCTGCCCTGTTTTCAATAAAATCCACTCCGTCATAATGGCCTGTAATTTCTACACTGATGTTATTTGCTCCTGCCCAGTTTTCATGATTATAAAGTTCTATGTGGACATTAACAGTTTCTCCCGGATTAGCTATTCCATCGTTATCACCCATGGTGTCGTCATAGATAATTTCTACAGGTTCAAGATAGGGGAAGGAGCCGGTAGCAGAATGGAGGTAAGCGGAAGGGTCACCGAACAGTATCTGATTGTAATAAGTCCAGCGCATAAATCCGTTTTTCCAGAGGTGATGCTGAAAATCATTTTCGATTGCTTCATTGACAAGTATCTCTTTCGAGTAGTTAAGAGTCTTGCCAATTAATCTGATGTTTTCTTCGAACAATCCTTCGAAGAAGGTTATATCAAAGAGCTGAGAAGCACCTTCTGTACTTCCGGGCCAGTACCAGCCGTAACGAGTGTTTCCTATAAAGGCAAAGAAAGCACCTTGAGCATTAACTAATCTCTGACCGATAGCGTAAGAATCGGGGGTAGTCCAGCTATCGAAAGCAGCAGTATTACATCCCTGTGAATAGGCCAGTCCGAATTCACTGTTAGAGAGAAAATTGACACTGGAACCGGATAACCCGAAGACGGTGCTCTCATTGGAATGTCCGGAGTGATTGAGAATACCGAGACCGTTGTTAACAGCTTCTCTAATTCCTGAACTGCTATACGATCCATCTTTATCATAAAACCTGGTAACCCGGTATTCAGCAGGTAAAATCGGGATAATCTCATCTTTATAATCTCCTCCCCAGGTGATATCATCCAGGTTCTGGCCGATCATAACAGCAATATCGTTACTGTATGAGGGAGCAGTTGCATAATGGTAATTCTTCTGGAAGAAATTATAAAAATCCTCTTCTGTAACGGCAGGTATCCTTCCTATTGCTACTTCAGCAAACCAGTCAATGCCGTCATCAAGCTCGCCATAGATTCCGTTACCATTAGCGTCCCAGTTCCCATCAAGATTACTGTAGTAAACATCGGAGGGGATGTTATGATCCTCATAGATAGTCCAGAGACCATTTACCAGGCAGTAAAAACCTCTGACAGGAACTATTGTATCGTCTCCTCCGAGCAAGACGTATTCGAGTGGTGTCTCAGTCAGTGAATATGTCTCATAGGCGTCGATGATAAAATTCCTGATCTTCTCCTGTTCATCCACCCCTTCATATTTATCGTAAATATCTTCGACGAGGAATAGAGTTGTCAATAGTCCTTGTTCGTTCTTCCATTCGATAAAGTCTGTAAAATACCCGGACCTCTCATTATCGGTAATAACTATCATACTATGAGGACTGGATTGCTCTGGGAGCAGCGAATTCTTAATATAGAAGCTTTTGGTGTAACTATCAGCTATAGCTGGGTTATGTACCAGCCTGGTAATCTCTTCTCTGGCAGCCTGAGTCGTCAGGAGCATGCGATTTTGCTCTTCAGCCAGATCTGTGTCGAATTCTGTTCTTATATAGAGATGATATCTGTCTGAAACACTCAAGACCTTACTTTCGGTATCGTATTGATAGGGGTAAAGATTAACTATCAGGATATCGTATCCCATTTTTCTTTCCAGATTAAACACCCTGAAAGGTTCAACCGGATAGGATCCCTCCCTGTTGAGCTTCTGATTCTGATACTCTATGTCTTCGGAAAAAGGTGTCTGTCTGCCGAAGATAGGTAACTCAAGATCTTCAAACCAGTTCTCTGATGATTCTACTTCTACTTCTATCGCGATGAACTGCTCTCCGTGAGGCATTAATAACCGTAGAGGAAGGTAGGGAACCATCGGTTCGCCTGGTCTATGTATGACCGGTAATTCTGAAACCGAGCGGTTATCGACAAAGTGAGGAACAGGAATATCCAGTGTTAATTCCATATCCGGCCATAGAATCGTAGCAGATACGGTTAAGATCAGGCTTATCAATAATATCTTGCGCATTAAAAGCTCCTTGCGTTCATAATAATCAATCTCTTAAATAAATAGTTTGAAGAGTGTTAGTCAAGAAGTTTTGTCTATAAACATCTGTTTCCGTCAATATCGATATCAGAGTCTATCTGTAACACTTATGCGGATTATTGCGAAGAATGCACATCGAAGAGACCATTTGCTTATCGGAGACTGGATATCTGGCTGAAGGTTAATCAATAGAGAAAAAGGTAGTCTGACCTGGCCGACTACGGAGCTACTCACAGCTTCCTGTTGTTTCAGGGAAATCGCAACTTGTAGCTTAATAACCCTATTGACAAAAACATTAAGTTGATTATATTTTCTTTAAGAGGAAATGGATATGAAGAAGTCGCGAAAACAGATAGAACTGGAAAAGAAAATCATGGAGCATGTTGAGGGTAAATCGGCTATAGCAGCAGAGCAAATTTTCCATGACCGTGAAGTACAGACATTGCACGATTATGCCAATATTGTATCTATCAAACGTCTCGGTTTCAATGATCACGGACCCGTTCATATGCGCAAAGCAGCACTGAATGCTATTGTCATGCTCGATCTATTGACCAGGGCGAAAATCAAGTTAAATATGGAGAAAGAGGGAATAGGAACGGCAGAGGATAGCAAGGTTGCAGTCCTTCTGGCCGCTTTGCTGCATGATGTTGGTATGACAGTTTCGCGTGACAAGCATGAGTTTATCAGTATAACTCTCGTCAAGCCGATTATTGAGAGAATATTAAGCAAAATCTATGAAAAAGATATGGTCAAAAGAATAATTCTCAGGTCGTTAGTGATAGAGGGTATATTCGGGCATATGGCAACACAGACGATTCATACTCTGGAAGCCGGATTGGTTCTTATTGGAGACGGTTGTGATATGGAAAATGGCCGGGCGCGAATACCTCAACTCCTCTCTGATAAACCGAAGGTGGGCGATATTCACAAATATTCCTCTATGGCAATCCAGAAGGTTTCTTTTTCTTCAGGGAAGAATAAGCCAATCAGGATCCAGATCGATATGAGTCAGTCGGTTGGATTTTTTCAGGTTGAAGAAGTTCTCTTTCCCAAGATACTCTCCAGTCCGGTAAAGAGATTTATCGAACTATTTGCGGGTATATCCGGTAAGGAGTTACTCAGATATCTATAATTTACAGATAACCTGGGTCAAGAGGTTCTTATTATTTTTTAGAAAGAAATAACTGAATTTGCCCTGAACTTTAATATTTTCAGCTACATCAGCCTTGATAACGAGAAAAGAGTAAATATCATCACCACTTAAAGGCCTGCTTTCCCACATACCATCGAGACTCCGTTCATAGAGGTAATGAGAGATATCAGACCGGAAGAAATTAATCTGATAAACCAGGCCTGTTTTTCTATATTTCCAGCTGAGATTTTCGAATAATAGAATACCCTTCTTAAAATTTTTAACTTCCGGTATGTAATGGGTAATATACTCGATCCCGCAACTATGGCTGAGGTCTGTTCGAATATTGTGTTTCCAATCGAGAGCGGTTACTGTCTTATGTTCATCTCTAATCCCGGCTATGTCCTGCAGCACTCTGTACTTTTCATAATTTTTATGCTGGAATTTGAGACGGAAAGTATCTACCTGTCGATTGTGAATCACCTGTAGATACTGTTCTGATCTGGTAGTAGGCATTTTCTCGAAGTACCGGGTTGCAGGGTGTCTCCAGAGATCGAAAAAGCAGTTGAGAGTCCAGAACCTCGATGGTCTGATTCGTAAACCGTAATAAAGTCCCTCTTCATTATCGAAACTGGACTGTGAGGAGAAGGGATTTCCGTGCCAGACAGGCATATCCTTCTCATAAGACCGGTATAAGAGTAACTGTTGAAATACACCTCTTCCCAGTCTGATGCCAGCTACTAATCCCTGCTTGTTGCTTATCCGGGCATACTCACCCCAAAGTGCGAAATTGTCAGTTCGGTAATAGAGAAAAGATCCTGATGTTTTGTAGCTTGAGAGCCTGGCTGGATTGGCAAATACTCTGTCGAAACGGTTTTGTGAATAGTAAAGGCCAAATGAATTGGTAGAATGGAGTAATCTGACAGCAATTCCTTCGATCTTCTCTCTTACCGTACTCTTCCAGTCTTCATTATCAGTCCCGTAAGGATAGAAAGTAGAGATTGCATCTTCAGATATAGACGCGTCAAGTTGTGTATTGGAGTAAAAGGGTATGATCTCTATTGGCCCGACTTCGACATTAAGTGCAATACCTTCTAAAGACCATATTTTGTAAGGATTACTGTGTGACTTCAATGGTGAGTAGTTTTTCATAGGGTGTGATGTGGTAGCGGAACTCTTAGAGAAACCGCTGACAGGGGCATAAGATATACCCTGTCCGAGAGAGAGTCTGTATCTCCCCAGAACCAATTGTTTGATTATTGTATTGCTCTGGTGAGAGAGATAATAGGAATAGTTACGTGTTAGATCACGCCGGCCGTAATCAGAGAGCAAAACGAATCCGAGACGCGATTCGGATCCACGCAGTTCACTCTTATGATAGTAGCGGCTTGAGTATTGACCATCAAGTATTCTGTAATAGTATCGTTCTGTGTGCAGATAGATCATGGGCAGAGATGACCGGAATGAAAAATATTTAATGATACTTGTTATCTTATCCTCCTTCAGGCCGCTTTCCTGAAGTGTCTCGATATCGAGCATGTCTGCCTTGTCTCTCAAACTAAGAATTCTTTCGATATCATCTCTGATCAGTCCGGGTATCTGTAATAGTTCCTTTATTGAGATATTCCTCAGATCTATTTGAAACTGCGGAAACTCTTCAGTATCAAAACCGATATCCTCCTGCCAGCTATCTTCATCAATCAGCCACTCTGGCTCAGTTTCTTCTGCAGAGAGCTCAGCAAGGTCTGAAAAGAACACAAGAATATGAATGATAATGATAAGGTGCAGAAGACAAGTAATCGATCCCAAAGCTTGTTTATAATCCATAACTGACCGATAAAAAATGAGTCGGATTGAGAACTTCATGAGTCTGGATACTGTAGGTTATCCTCAAAGGTTCTGGCAATAGTATCATCCCTGCTCCGACCCTGTCTGGGTCATATTGATAACTGCTGATCAAAGCAATGTAAGGATGGAGGCGATAGAAACCCCCGATTTTAAGGGAAAAGTCGTAATCTCTCTCTTTCTCTATTCCGAAAGAGAGAGAACTCTGTTCTGAAAATATGTAGTTCGTCTCCCAGATGATAAGAACCGGAAGGAGTTGGCCTTCGAATCGTGTTCTTGAGAGATTTCTTATGGCAAAGCCACTCTTCAGACTATCGTAAGAAAAGATTATTCCAGCATCTATCAATCCTGAAAGAGAATTGTGATAACCACGAACAGTATTGTGCATTAGTCTGTATGAACTTCCGATGCTTATCATTTTTTGATGATAACTGACAGAAATACTGATTGTCGTTTCTCTATATAAAGAATGAGCCAGATGAGAACCGCCTAGATATAAACCCCAGTGTTGTTTTTGAATAGCAGCATGAAAGGTGTATAGGGGAAGATCCTGAAAGCCAAACAGATGTGTTACTCCTGTTTCCAGACCCGGTTTCAAATAAGCCGGATTGAAACCGGTTCCGGATGTTGTTTCAGTCAATAGTATCAATCCAGAAGATCCATTCAGCAATGCAGAGGTATTAAGAGTCAGATCGACACTATATCCTTTAGTAATACAAGACAATAAAAGCAATAATAAAATCCCCGTCCGCATGAAAATATAAAAGAAATATTATGTTGAATTGTCAAGCAAAAAGATAATTTAATACGTAATATTGCCAGGATCGAATCAGGAAGAGGTCTGGTCAGGTGGTATATGGATTAAATCAAAGTGATAATCTAAATTAAAAACTTGGGCAAGAGACGTTCTGATGTTCAATTTTTCATGTCTTTCAATAGACTCTCTTCAGTTTCTGGATCAAAATAATGCCCTTTTGCCATATCAAATGTAACTTTTATCGTTTTACCCATCTCAGGCATCTCTTTCGGATCAAAGCGAGCAGTCATCTTATCTTCATCGAGTTTCAGGATAACATGAAATTCATTGCCCATTGGTTCAACAATCTCACAGACTGCTTCAAGATCCTGTGGTGCTTCAGCCATACTGTTATACCTGGCATCGTAAATATCTTCCGGTCTGATCCCAAAGATCATCTCTTTGTTATCATAATCCTGTAAGCTTTTCAAATGTTCCTTAAAAACTTCGACTTTGAATTTATCTGTAGCAAAGAAGAGTTTTCCGTTCTTTTTTGTGAGCTTACCTTTGAATTGATTCATGGCCGGACTGCCGATAAAACCGGCAACAAAGAGGTTATTCGGATTGTTGTATACAACAAGAGGTTTATCAACCTGGTGAACAACTCCTTCTTTGATAATTACTATTCTATCAGCCATTGTCATGGCCTCAACCTGGTCATGGGTTACATAGATCATAGTAGTTTCGAGCTTCTTGTGAAGTTTTATTATCTCTGCTCTCATCTGGACCCGGAGTTTTGCGTCAAGATTTGAGAGAGGCTCATCAAAGAGAAAGACCTGAGGCTTACGAACAATAGCCCGTCCGAGAGCAACACGTTGTCGCTGACCACCAGAAAGCTCTTTCGGTTTACGTTTCAGCAGTTTATCAATATCGAGTAATCTGGCTGCCTCTTTCACCTCTCTGTCGATGACTGATTTCTTTGTCTTTCTTAACTTGAGAGCGAAAGCCATATTATCGTAGACCGTCATGTGAGGATAGAGGGCGTAATTCTGGAAAACCATGGCAATGTCGCGATTTTTGGGAAGAACGTCATTTACCAGCTTCTCACCGATATAGATCTCGCCAGAGGTGATAGTCTCCAGCCCGGCGATCATCCTCAGAGCCGTAGTTTTACCACATCCGGAAGGTCCGACAAGAATCACGAATTCTTTATCTGCGATATCAATATTCATGTCGATCACTGCTTTCACACCATTATCATATGTCTTGTTAAGATCTTTGAGCTTTACCTGTGCCATTACTATTCTTACCTTTAATTTTTTTGAACGAAAGAAAGTGTGATTAAACCTCTCTGTCAAGAAATAACTGTTTTACTACCGTCAGAATCGGTCATTTTCTCAATCTTTTTTCGATAATAGAGACACCGGCGGGGTTAAAATCTGTTTTGATTACTTTCCAGCCGGGACTTAGAGTAGCATATACAATAAGAGTAAATATTCGAGCCTGGTGACTGATTATCAGAATATCATCTTTCACTTTTTTGACTCTTTGAATGATTTGTCTGGCCTGGTAATAATAGCGGAAGATGCTGAGAGTATATATAGATTTCAGGACGCAAAGATAGACCCAATATCGTAATTTAATTTTTATATTACGTGACAGGCGAGGTGGTGAGATATAAATTTCGGTCAATTGTGGAAGTGGTTTGGATAGTGTAACATTGTCAGGATTAGAAAGAAAAGCTCTGGCTGTCTGTTTCGTTCGACGTAATGGGCTGTAGAAAATGTAGGTATACATATTTTTCAAGGCATCTACCTGTTTTTTAATCTCCTGTTCACCTGCTGGTGTCAGGGTGGATTTCTTCCACTCCTCCAGTATCTCCATGAACTCGCCATAGTTGACTTTTCGCTGATAATCTTCCAACAGATGGGAGGCAGTACCATGTCTGATAACATACACTCTCATAGTCATCAAACTCAGCTAAATTCATCAAGAATACCGGTAACGATCTCTGTAGGGAATAATTGAATGTAACCGTTTCCCGGCTTTGAAAGGTCTATTTGAAATTCTTTCAGGATTGTTGATAATTTGTAAGGGATTCGACGATCGTTAACGTTAGAAATGATAAGAGAAGACTCCAGATTCTTTTTCTTGTTTTTCATACTTAACCCGGCAAATACAGGCATATCATAAGAGATCTTTCTGGCCATCGACTGAGATGAAATAACAGAGGCATTGTGGATTCCGATCTCCATCATAGCTGTCAGAACATCCGGGAGTTTTCCCTCTTTGTATAATACTACCACCATCAGATAATTCTCTTCGCTCTCCTCTTCTTCAACATCTTTGTCATAAAGAGCCAATGTGTCCATAACCTCTGAACTGTTCTTCGCATTGATCATTTTGTTTGTAAAATCTTCATTTTTCAGCAATCGGGCTGATTTAGCGAGTAACCGGAGATAACTCTTGTTATGTTTGTTGTCACAACCGAAGAGAAACAGAAGCTTAACAGGACCAAGGGCAGGATTCTCATAGTCGATGCCATTTTGCAGGATAACAATCAACAAAAAAATCCCTTTCACACTCTGACATCCTGCATGTGGAATAGCTATATTAGGCATTATCTCTGTATTGCCGGTCTCTTCGCGCTCTATCAATGAACTGAGGAAAACCTTGCTGTCAGAAACATATCCCTTCTCAGCCAGATGAACAGCCATTAACTCAAACAGCTCACTCTTAGTCTTAACCGGGGGGTCAAGCAAAATGAGTTCATGATCCGATCGTTCTCTGAGCATTTTTTTACTCCTTTAAAACGTCTCTTTACGGAATTTCCTGTAGCTGAATTTGATCAGAAATGGTGCCAATATCGAAGTTGTAACTACCATCAAAACAACAGCAGAGAGGTCATTTATGGAAAGTAAGTTGTGTTGAACTCCCATCGAAGCCATAATAAGTGCTACCTCTCCACGTGGTATCATCCCAAACCCGATTCTGACAGAGCGAGTTGTGTCGAACTTTGCAATTCTGGCACCAAAAGAGCTGCCAAGAAACTTGCTGAAAATAGCCAGTAGAAGGAAAAGCACAAGATAGAGCGGGTTTATGCTCAAAATTCGAAGATTGATAGCCAGTCCTATTCCGATAAAGAAGAAGTCGATGAAGAGTGTTTTACCTACCTGAGAAATACCGGTATTGATCATATGCCGATATTCTGTTTGACCTATGAACAAGCCTGCCAGATAAGCTCCTGTAATGGCTGCCAGGCCAGACATTTCTGCAAACCAGGAATAGAGAAAGATAATAACAACCGAAATCGACAGTATTGAACCTTCCAAATTCAATTTCTTACTGTTCAGGAAGAGAGATGGTAAGAGATAAAGGCCAACGGCAAAGGCGATGATAAAATATAGAATGATCTTGATAATCGTTAAAAAAAGTTCACTCTGATAAATAGTTGAGCTACCGGTCTTTTCGACCGAGAGGCCGAAAATGAAAGAGATGAGTAAAATTCCCAAAACATCGTCTATTATGGCACTATTAACGATACAACGGCCCTCGATACTCTTCAATTTATCGATATCCATCAGAGTAATAACCGAGATGCTGATACTAGTAGCGGTTAATATTGCACCGATGAACAAGCTGCTCACCAATCCATAACCAAAGATTTGCGCAAGGAGTAAACCGAAAAGGAAGGGGAATACTATACCGCCAAGAGCCGGAAAGATTGCTTTCTTCGATTCTTCCCGAATTCTAGAGAAATTCGTTTGAATACCAGCCTCAAAAATCAGGAAGAGAATTCCGATCTGAGCGATCCACTCAATGGTTCCGCTTCGTTCGACATAATTGAACAGACTTGGTCCCAAAACAATACCGAGTAGAATGAGAGCAATTACTGGCGGTAATTTAAGCTTAAGGGAAAAAGCACGTAATATATTTGCCAGAAGCAGAATTATAGCTATTTGTAAGATCAGATACATTGCATTGTTCATAAGTATTCAAGCCTTTAAACTTTTTAGTGATTCAATATCAAGATCAAAGATCGATTTCTTCATCAGGGTTACCAATAATAGCAGCGGTCTCAATTATCTGTATGAATCCAGTTCCTCTCTTATTAAAATCAAGTTTATTCTCCTTCATTAGTTCTGCCAGCTTGTAAGGAATTCTCTGGTCATTGACCTGGCACACGACAACGACAGAATCCTTATGTTTCTTTTCCTCTGCATGATACATACCGGTATATACAGGAATATCCAATGAGATTCTGCTGCTCAGTGACATCGATTCTATCACAGAGGCATTAGTAATCCCCAATTCGATGAGGTTAGACAGCAGGTCAGTCAGTCTATGACCTTCATGCAGGGTAATCAACATCATATATTGTGTTTGGGATTCTTCAGCCTCTGCTTCCGGTTTATCATATTCATCTAGTAACGTAATAACCTCTTCAGGTTGTTTACACTTCAGAAGTTTCTCTCGAAATTCTTCGATTTTCAATAGTCTTGCAGACTTAGCCAGTAATTGCAGATATTCTTTGTTGAATCTATCGGTAGTTCCAAAGAAGAAGATGATTTTTGCTTTTCCCATGTCGGGATTACCAAAATCAATACCATCTTTGATAAGGACAATACTGAGGAACAGCTTTTCCATAGAATCCGAGCGGGAATGAGGCAGGGCAACACCTGGCATCAATTCTGTGTTTGCAACCTCTTCTCTTTCTATGAGTGCCTTTAAAAAACTCTTTTTATTGAGAACATAATCGAGGTTATAAAGATGGTTCACCATCTTTTCGAAGAGTTCTTCCTTATCCTTTACCTGTGGTTCGATAATTATCAAATCTTTTGTAATGTAGTGAGAGAGCATACTAACTCCATAGTTTGTACCCCGTCTGGGTTATTTTTTCTCTCGCGTTTCAATCATTATACTGTTATCTATTTCTTAGAGCTCTTTGTTTATTTAAATGTTCACGATAGGTTTTAGAGAAGATATGCCGGCCCTGCTGGTCAGCAAAGAAGTAAAGAAATTCTGATTCTGCAGGTTGAAGCACAGCCTGCATAGCCGGTAAGGATGGACTGCATATAGGTGCTGGTGGTAAGCCAATTCTCTGGTAAGTATTGTAGGGAGAATCAATCTGCAAGTCGATATAGTAAATAGTTCTTCTCTCTATTCCCTCTCTGGCAAGTGCATAGGCAACTGTCGGATCTGCCTGCAATCTTTTCCCTATGTTCAAACGATTTATGAAAACACTCGATATCAGTGGCATTTCATCAATATATCGTGCTTCCTTTTCGATTATAGAGGCCAGAATGATCATTTCGTAAAATGAAAAGTCGAAGTTATTCGGGAGTTGTAGTTCTGATGTCTTATGGAAAAATTCATTCACCATTCTTCTCAGAATGAACTCTTCGCTTACCCCTTCGGCGAAATAATAGGTCTCAGGATAGAGAAAACCTTCCAGGGTTTCTATCGGGAACCCGGTGATTTGAGTGGCAAACTCTATATCTTTTACCAGATCAACAAAGGTGTCGTAATCACCAAATCCCTGTTCATCCAGGCGTCTGGCTGTTTCTCTGACCGTAAGCCCTTCAGGTATGACAACCCGGTGGGTCATGACATCACCTTCAAGAAGCTTTTTGACTACTGCAGCGGTAGACATTCGTCCACTAAAAAGATATTTGCCCCAACTCAATTCCTGATCGATATTACGTAGTCTTACATATATAACAAATGGCCATTTGCTGCGAATAACACCGTGCTGGACAAGTTTATCTCCTATTCGAGCAGCAGGCTCACCGGTCTGAATTTCAACGACTACCTCCTGAATAGGTCGAGGTATGATGAGGAGATAGACCTCATAGCTCAAAGCTATTATGAATAAGGTTGCCAGGATTATTGCAAAAGTTCTCATTCTTCTCTTTCTTTACTGTTTAGATAGTTTTGCAAAATAATAGCAGCAGCTATCTGGTCAATCTTTTCTTTGCTTTTTTTGATTGAAATCCCTTTGCGGATCAATAATTCATTTGCCTCCACAGAGCTATATCTTTCATCATAGGTCACGATTGGCAGATCGGTCAATTGCCGAAGTGTTCTGATGAATTTTTCTACAGCTTTTGTCTGTCTGCTGGGTGAACCGTCACGGTGAGAAGGGAGTCCAATAACGATGCTGCTTACTTTCTCTTTTTCTATAATCTCTATGAGATCGTAACAGATTTTTTCGAGATTGTTGCTGTTGTCGGTTATTGTGTAGAACGGGGTAGCAAAAAGCTGTAGTTCATCAGAGAGTGCAATACCAATCCTTCTCTGGCCATAATCTATCCCAATTACTCTAGTCATAAGTAATCTCTAATGGTAATCAGAAGTTATGGGTCCAGGATCGGTATAGAGTGATAATTGTTTTGTAAATCATATATGTGATTCATCCCGCCAGATAATGATACGCCATTCGTTGCCTTCGGGACGGAGATAGAACCTTGCATAACCGTCAGCTGATATATTTGAAGAGCCAAATACGGTTAATGATAGATAAAAATAGGCTGGAATAATTATCCAATCTTCACGACCTTCCTGATTATCTGTTAACCAGGCATCTTCTTGAGGGATTTGAAGATTGAGGTATAGATTGTCCGGAGGTGGGAAAACTCCATCAGAAGAGCCATGTTTGAAAAGATTGCGATGATAATCAACCTCCTGATCATAGTCCCACCAGCTGTCTTTGATACCATCTCCATCCATATCAACACCGATTTCATCGGTCTCGACAGAAATCAATTCAAACCTGAAAGAGTTCGAAAGACAACTCTTAAATAGATCAAGATTCTGTTGATTATAAGAAGTTTCGAGATTTAAAAGGACATTACGGGGCGTATTATTTTCACGGATTTCATAACTCGGGACACTATTGACAGTATTAGGGTTGAACGGATTCGTACATCCGCTCAGAATAAAAACGATTATTATTAAAACTCCCCAATGTAGTTGGGCTAAAGATCTTTTACGGAGTATACTCATACTTTAACCTGCCCCAGGTAGGATCGCTATCTGTTCGAAAATCTTCCCATCGATATATCCGCCACAAACCATCACCTTCACGTCGTATATAGAGAGTAAAGCTACCGGAAAAAAACGAAGTAGTGTTTTCTCTGGCCAGAACAAGATCATAATCTCGATATAGAACTGCATTATCAGATTGGATGATATCCTCCTTCTCTTCGATAATCTGTAGATCCAGATCCATATTCTTGTCTATCAAACTCCGCATTTCCGTTTCAATATCTTTTCCCCAATAAGCCGGGAGATTATAATCCTGAACATCCTGTGAATCAAAGTAAAACTCGAAATCACTGCTCAATATGGCACCATATCGATCGATGTTCTCGTTGTAATCATAGGCATATTTAAGATTGTCGAGCGTCTGAAAAG
>Ga0334901_1000420_pt1 | contig 59248 bp, 41 predicted proteins | sample GraSluR3_MG_3_FD_207216 | JGI IMG/M metagenome (GOLD analysis project Ga0334901, IMG submission 207216) | Sludge microbial communities from methane-producing bioreactor in Wageningen University, Netherlands - Granular Sludge_15_08-R3 | ecosystem: Engineered > Bioreactor > Anaerobic >...
TTACCGATCGGTAGTGATTGGATGGCTTGGCATGAATATGAACCTGAGATAACCGGGCTCATTTTTATCAACGATAATGATACTGCCTCCCCATTGGGAGTTTCATATTTTGATGAGATCTTGGACATAACGGATGCATTGCCTGCCAAACCGGAAGTAAGTATTAGCTATAGTACCTCAACTCCGTATAGGCAAGGGAACTCCAGATTTATGGATGTGCAATTTACCAGCCATGTGTACGATCCCGATTGCGATGATCATGAGTACTTTTGGGAATTCGGAGATGGGAATACTAGCAACGAACCTCATCCCGCCCACACTTATCAGATTTTTGACAACCATGAATATACCGTTTTGCTGGCAGTTATGGATGATACTGAGCAATGGGGATTCGCCTCAGCTCAGATCCAAGTACCCTCTGGAGATAGCAACCTGCCACTAACTATGAATTTCGTCGGAGATGTCATGTTAGCCAGAGGATACGAGCAACCGGGAGGAATAATTCCGACTTATGGAGTAGAGGCTATATTCCAACCGACTCTCCATCTTTTGGGAGAAGCGGCGGACATATCGGTAGTTAATCTGGAATCTCCACTCACTACTTCCACTCAGCAACACCCGACCAAAGGTATATGTTTCAAAGGACATCCCGTCAATGTAGATGGTTTGGTATATGCCGGGTTTGACGTAGCTATGTTGGCTAATAATCATATTCTAGACTTTATGCTGCCCGGTCTTCAGGAGACTCAGCAAGTTTTGGAAAATGCCGGCATCGCCCACAGCGGTGCAGGTACAGATTCTTATGAAGCATATCTGCCTGCCTTCATAAACAAAAAGGGGATAAATGTCGCCTTCCTCTCTTCCAGTGATAGAACCGGACAATACAACAATTATCAACCTTATCTGAATGCCGGTTTCAACAAACCAGGTTTTGCTTATATGACCCCTCATTATGTACAGCAGCAGATATTTTCAGTAAGCGATGTCGCCGATCTATCCGTTGTTATGCTCCATTCGGGTAGTGAATACTCGCTTGGTCCTATCAGCCATTATGATTTGGAAGGTTATCCTTATGTTGATGAAGAGTATAATCCCCGCCTCGATGTGCCGAAAATGTGGGATCGTGATATCCGCCACTTTATAATCGATGCCGGAGCAGACCTGATCGTCAACCATCACCCTCATATTATTCAAGGTTTGGAAGTTTACAATGGCAAATTGATCGCTCATTCACTGGGTAACTATATCTTTGATCTGCGCTATCCTGAAACTATGCCTTCTATGGTATTACAAGCGGAGGCTGATGAAAACGGCTTTACCACTTTCTCTGTCGATCCGGTGTTTATAGATAACTGGATTCCTCAACATGCCACCGGACAGCTTGGCTTGCATATACTCGACTATTTAGCCAGACGATCAAAGGAACTGGACACATATCTTCATATAGACAGAGAAAATGTGAAAGCACATGTTATCATGGATACTCTGAACATGGTTTACCGGGATGTGGAACATGAAGACGAACTCTATTTTGAAGATATTGCTGATGTTAAACGCTCTCAACCGATGCGTTTGGATAGAACGGGCTATCTCTCTTCTGTTCAATCTATTCTCCCCGATGCTCAGTATTCTTATAGATTGGGTAGAGAGCTGATCTGGTTTGGCAATTTCGAAGATGAAGGCTGCACACTTTGGGATACCAGCCATCCTGATGCTTATTATGATGACACTGTATCTTATGAAGGCGAACGCTCATTGTGCCAGCAAAGATCTGCTTATTCGGGCAGTGTGACAACAAATCTGGAACAACGCATCAAGAAATATGAAGTGGTCGATTATACTCTGCATGGTTATATCAAAACGGAAAATGCTAACAACGTCAACATTGAGATCCGTTATTATACTACCCGCTGGGGTGGCTATTATATCGGTTATGATACGATAACTATGCCGATTTCCGGCACTAATGATTGGACTTTCTTCCATAAAGAGCTTGATGTTCCTACCAATACTGGTTATTTTGATATCAGACTGTCCAGTAATGGTCCTTCCTCCGGCACCGGATATACATGGTTTGATAATGTAGGCTTGATCGAATGGACTGATTGGCAGCCACTGGAATATGCCGGCAATATCACCAATCCGAATGATTTTTATTATATTCAGATCGAAACTGCACATGATATCAACGATGCAACCATAACATACAGAGAGAGAATGTATGATGACGGTCCACCACCGGTATCTACGGATGATGAGATCGTATCCGGTGTTTCCCAAGCACATCTTTACAGCAATTATCCAAACCCTTTCAATAGTAATACTACCTTCTCATTCTCACTGCACAACCCCGCCGATGTAGAACTCGAGCTCTATAACATCAAAGGTCAAAAGGTGAAAACTCTATTTAAGGATAGCGCCGCAGGCGGAAAGGTGATACATGTTCCTTGGGATGGTACTAACAACAGAGGACAACAAGTTGCCTCGGGCGTATATTTCTACAGGTTAAAAGTGGATGATTCCGTTATAGAAACAAAAAAATGTCTCTTATTGAAATAAAGAAAGGAAACCGTAAACATGAAGAAGTGTCTTCCAGTATTATTGTTTATCTCCCTCTTTTGTGGATTAAATGGCAGCATCAAAATCGATAATGATCTGTCTGTTTTAACAATTGAGGGCAGATTTGATCTTTTGGAAACAAACACAGAGATTAGAGAAACCGATGAATTTGTAGCTTATGACATCCAACAATGCTATCCAACCGGTGGAAGCGAAATATTCGAACTACCGGTTTACTCGGAAACCGTCTCTCTACCTGATAATGGTAATTTTCGTCTGAGTAATTTTGAATATGAGTATGAAGAATATGATCTGGAAGAGTTTAGGATAAAAACATATTCAGAAGATAACGACACTGTATATTCTCGGGATGAATGGCTGCCTCGAAATTTGGTCAAAATTGGTGATCCTGCCATAATGCGAGGTTATAGACTGGCAAATGTGTCTATAACTCCTATTCAATACAATCCGGCTCAAAACAAAATAAAAATGCTCACCAATTTCAGAGCTGAATTTGTCTTAGATCAGACTATCAGTAAAAATCCACTCTCCAGATCACCCCGTCCTTCCACTGCTTTCCGTAATTTTGTGGAAAATCCGAAACGAGCACAACCAGCTTATGAGGATTACCGCGGAGCTTATCTGTTTATCACGCCTGATCTCGGTTATGAGCACATCCGGATTTTGGCAAATTGGAAGCAACAGCTCGGTTATCATACCACAATTGCAGTTTTATCCGAAACCGGAGATACTAATAACGAGATAAAAGATTATATTCAGGATGCTTATGATAACTGGGAGATCCCACCCGAGTATGTCGTACTTGTCGGTGATGTATCCGGCACCATGCAACTTCCGACTTTCTTTGTAGAAGGTGGGTTTAACCGGATGATTTGTACGGATCTTCCCTATACGCTTCTCGATGGTGATGATTTTCTGCCTGATGTGCTTTTGGGTAGATTGTCTGTCCAAAATCTTACTCAACTATCTACGGTGATAAACAAGCTCATATCGTACGAAAAGGATCCACCTTGGGGTGATTGGTTCTCTTCCGCACTTATGATCAGCTATGTAGCACCGTATTACAATATCTACTCCCATCGTGAAACTGTGATGTCGATCAGAGATAAGCTATTGCAAAACGAATATGTAAAAGTAGATACTTTCACCGTTCCTTACCAAAATTCAGCTAGTATAATATCAAATTTTGTAAACCAAGGCTTATCATTGATAAATGTTCGTACTACTGGTGGTCCTAATAACTGGAGTTCTATGGCAGGCGGGACAATGTACGATATCAATGATGTTAACAATTTGAATAATGGATCCAAACTACCATTTGTCACCGCCATAACCTGCGGAGGTGGAGACTTTGCCAATCCGAATGTACCACATAGTATTGGTGAAACTTGGCTGATAGCAGGCACTCCATCCAATCCTAAAGGTGGTATTGGTTTTATCGGCTCCAGTGAATTCAATACTCAAACCAGATTCAATAACGCTATCTCTACAGGTATTTATCAAGGTTTTCTCTATGAAGATCTCACCAAAGGTGGAGAGATGATGCTACGTGGTAAGATGGAGCTATACAACAACTATCCGTACAATCATGCTTGGGGAACGCCTGTGAATTCTATCCAACATTATTTCTATTCTTACGGACTTTTGGGAGATCCCGGATTGACGGTATGGAGAAAAACACCGAGGAAAATCACATTATCAGCACCGGATACTTTGTTTGTCGGTGCCAATTTTATACCTGTGAGTGTAGATAGTGCAGATGGAGAACTCTCCGGATTTACTATCGCTCTTACCAATGATGATTCACTCCATACAGTTTCATACACAGATGAAAGTGGCGAAGCTAAACTATATAGCCAGCTTCCGAGCGGTACATATCAGATTACCGCATCCCGGCATCAACATATCCCACAGATCAAAACGGTGGAGATTATTCAGGGCAATCTTGTCGGTGTAGAATCTCATGACCTTGAAGAAGATCTTGCCCCCGATGAGTTTTATGAAATAGAGATTACTTTCAAAAACTATGGTGAGGATAACGCCGAAGATATTACCATATCTGTTTATTCACATGATAATTATCTAAACTTGATAGATGACGAAGCTGTGATCTCTAAACTGCGACCGGGTGAAACCGGCTCGGCAGTATTCTCTTTCGAAACCGGCAAGGCATGGAATAATGGTTATAATCACGAGCTAATCGTGGATATAAGTTCAAACTTCGGTACTAATGAATCTACTGTACTGATGAGTTCCATCGCTGCCGAGCTGATATTCTCCGAACTCCAATTTACTAACACTCAAAATGCCCTGTTGCAAAATCAGATCAATGATGTCTATCTCGGTCTGTTAAATATGGGAACGCTTCCCACCGGTGATTTTAGCATTCGTATGACCAGTATAAATGATCGAGCGACTGTGCATAATTCTACAGTGAATTATAATACTATACCTGCCGGAGAGACCGGTTATAGCGAAACAACTTTTTCCATCGAAGTAGATAACGTCATCTCAGGGTTGCCGGCTATGTTTCTGCTCGAAGTGATCATAGATGATAATGTGGTTTTTTACACCGAATTCCAATATCCGATCGGCATTATCAATCAGCAAAGTCCGACTTTATCCGAATATGGCTATTATGCTATAGAATGCCGAGACGAGAATAGCTTGAATCCTGTCCAATATAACTGGATCGAGATCAATCCGCTCTATGGCGGTGATGGAATAGAGCTCGGGGTAGACTATTCAACTTCGGATGGCTATACAAGCCTTATCGAACTACCTTTTGAATTTCAGTTTTATGGTAACTATTATTACTCAATATCGGTTTCTTCTAACGGTTGGATCGGGATGGGTCAGCAGCTCAGGGTCTTTCATCGTAATCGTATCATTCCCTCCGGAGATGGTCCCCATGGTATGATAGCACCCTATTGGGACGATATGCATGATGGTTCTATTCATTATAAATACGATGATGTGAATAATTACTTCATCATCCAATGGACTAATTGGCGGAGTGTATATGATAATTCAAGTCAAACTTTTCAAGTGATATTATACGATCCTGAACATTATCCTACTTCCACAGGCGACGGCAATATACTATTTCAGTACAAAGAAATCCACAACACCAATCATGAGAACAACTTTGCCACCATCGGTCTGGAGAACGAGCACAATACTCAAGGTTTGATGATCACTTTCGCCGATCTTTATCCACCTACTGCTCATCCCATCCAGTCGGAAACCGCTATTTTCTTCAGCATTGCAGAAGGAGAACAAGTGCCATATATGATATCTGAAACCGAGGAGCTATCAGTAACTCTCCCACCCGATAGCAGTAGCACGAAATATATAACCATAACTAATCCAACCTCTAAGGATCTACCTTACACACTCGAGTTCAAACATTTTGTAAGAGGAAGAAATAAACCTGTCAGAGATATCAGCGACGATCTGATCGTTGCCGGAGGAAGCATGTTTACTCCTGTGATTCCCACTACTCTCCTCTTCTATCTGATTCATAACAGTACGGAGCCAGTTTATGGAGTCAAAATGGATTTCCCGGATGGCTTTGTAATACATAATGCCACCGATATTCAACAACTACCATACAATGGTGAATCCGGTGATGGAGAAGAGTTAAGTTGGGGTTTCATAGCCGGTACTACGATAGAACCGACATCACCTGCCGGCTTTAATGTAGATGTAACTATAGACGCATCTCACACAGAACCTGTCGATATCGAGTGGGAGATCCATGGTGACGGCAGTGGCGAACTTCCTCATATGATAAGTGGAACGATTACACTGAATCCAACCAATCAAGATCATATCTGGATCCACTCTCCAACAAATGATGATGTTCTGGTTTGTGGAACACAAGAAAGCCTGATCTGGGATTATTTCGGTGATTTCGATACGGTAGATACAGACATATCTTATACCGGTGGAACCAGTTGGGAGGAATTTGAATCGCAAGTACCAAATACGGGAACTTACGAATTTACAGTTCCATATACATTGACCGAAAGAGGTAAGTTCAGACTCCGTGCCGGTACAGGTTCTACTCAGGCTTCTACTAATGGTTTGTTCCGGATCACTGCCTTGGATATTGTCTATCCGGACGAGAATACGATCATGAGTTTTGATAAACCGGACAGTGTCGAGTGGAAACATCTTGGAGATATAGAGACCGTTTCACTTCATCTATCTACCAATAATGGTGTCGATTGGCAACCTTTGGCTATAGATATCCCCAACAATGGCCATTATGAATTTATCGTCGGAGGTACCCCCTCGGAATACAGCAGAATCAAAGTAAGCTCTATTCATGGTATAGAACAGATATCAAAGCCATTCACTATCGTTGATAGCCCGGTAAACTGGATTGGCTGTGAAAATCATGAAGGTATGCTTAGCGCAGAAGAGACGAAAACCATACCGATCACAATCAATTCGAAAGATCTTAGCGGCGGTATTTATAGCGCTTATGCCATCTTCAGATCGCATATAGGTCAGATCATCTATATACCGGTAGAATTAACAGTGGAAGCAACTAACATCATCCCTGAAGTACACAATCTATATCAGAATTTCCCCAATCCATTTAATACTACCACAAACATCGCTTTTGATCTACCCCACGAGTCCAACGTCAGCCTGAAGATTTACAACATTAGAGGTAAACTGATAAAAACTCTCTTAGATGAAATCTTATCGCCACAACATCATTTGATCGTTTGGGATGGAACAGACAACAAGGGCAGAAGTGTTAGCTCAGGCGTTTATCTCTATAAACTGGAGACTAATAATTTTGAGAAAGCCAAGAAGATGCTGTATCTGAAATGAAGGAATTTGTTGGAAGAGAAACAAGAAGAAATTTCGGTGAAAAGTGAATCTGTGAGATGTGAGAAGTGGTGCAAGAGTAGCAAGATGATGTTGATTGGTTGATTGGTGTCAATGCCAGATGAATAGCCACGAACTTTAGTTCGTGGGTGTGGTTATCTCAACTGCTCTCGGGGTTTTCACCTCATCGAACCGAAGGCGACATTTCAGAAGTCAGAGGTCAGAAGTCAGCAGACAGAGAAAAGTAAGGAGAGTGTGAAAAGAAAAGGCAAGTTTTCACTTAAGACAATATTTTCAAGCGAAATCAGGGGACTCCTCACTCCCTGACGACGATCAATTCATCCAAAGATAGCTCAAACAGTTCTGCCTGTTCATTAGTAATCAGGAGTATGTTCTCATCGTCAAAACAAATCCCTTCACATTGCTTGGCTCTGATTGGCAACCAGGAGATTGTCCCGTCGAAATAATCATCTGTCTCACTCTCAAACAACCACACTCCGGTATAAGTAAGCACTACCAGTTTATTGCCATCAGGAGTAACATCGGCGGCTGTTACCATACCATGAATGTTGAAAGAACCGATCTTGGTAACCGGATTCATCATATTAGGTTGCATAGAATCGAAGCGGTATAATACCGTATTGGTATCATCACGATGTTTAGTGAGGAGGTAGTGTTTTCCGCGGGCATAAAACAAGGCTTCTGCATCGAAATTTCGCTTTTCTGCCGGGAATTCGGTCTGTTCGGGATAATAGAAAGGGATCTTTTTGGTTATCCCCGTCAGGGAAGTATAAAAAGGATAGGGTTCTTTGAGGATATAGAGAGCCAGATCCCTTCTGGCGCTATAATTATTACCAAATGCCCCGATTATCAAATTACCCTTGTCATCCACAGCTATATCTTCCCAATCCACATTGACGGCATCGCCGATCTCTATGCCGTCCTTCGCTGTATCCCATTGGGCATAGAGCAGCTCACCATCGCGGGTTACCGGAAAGATACGCGCTCTGTCTCCCGAATCGTTATGTGTCCAATAAAGATCATCCCAAACCCTGCTTTTGATAAACCCGGAAGATTCGTCTATCTCTTCAGAATCGAAGGTGGCATAAGGACGCAATAAAACCGGTTCGATATCGGGCAGTTCTATCTCCACGTGTTCTACCTTTTGTTCACATCCAAGTATAAGAATTGCCGACAAAATAATTAACTTCATCATCAGAAGCGAGGAACTTATATTTTTCTTGCTCATAACTCTTTATCTCTACAAAATATATTTAGACAGATCTTCGTCCTGAATAATCGCTTCCAGTTTTTTCTGTACCATCGCTTTGGTAATAGTGACTCGTTTTCTTTTCTTTTCGGGTAAGTCGAAGAGGTAATCTTCCAGAAGTGAATTCATCACGGTATGCAATCTTCTGGCACCAATATCTTCCATCTTGTCATTTGCCATAGCTGCATAGCGGGCAATATCTGCGATAGCTTCTTCTTTGAAATAGAGCTTCACATTTTCGGATTGAAACATAGCTATATACTGTTTGGTGAGTGAATTTTTCGGATGAACCAAAATTTTCTTCAAATCTTCCATCGACAGACTGCTAAGCTCTTCTCTTATGGGGAATCTACCTTGCAGTTCCGGTATCAAGTCGGAAGGTTTGGACATGGTAAAAGCGCCAGCAGCTATAAATAGTATATGGGAAGTATCGATCATCCCATGTTTGGTTGGCACATTAGAGCCTTCTACTATCGGCAACAGATCTCTTTGAACTCCTGATCTGGACACATCTGCACCACTTTGCTGAGAACCTTTGTAAGCTATTTTATCTATCTCATCTATGAAGATGATCCCATCATTTTCCACACGATTAAGCGCCACCTGTTTTACTCGCTCCTTGTTTACCATTCTATTGGCTTCTTCCTGTTGCAGATAACGATGAGCTTCAGGAACTTTCATCTTCTTTCTTTTCTTATCTTTTTTGAATGGGAAGAGATTTGAGATCATTTCGCCCATTTGCAGATCTATGTTTTCCATACCGGTATTGGAGAATATCTCTATTTGCGGTGTTTGTGAACCTTCTTGTGATACTTCCACCTCTCTGTCATCCAATTCCCCGGCATCGAGTTTATGTTTCATCTTCTCTCTGATTCTTTTATAGCGCTGTTCACGCTCTTTGCGTTGCTCTTCTGTCTCATTTTTGGGCGCAGATTGTTTGGGATAGAGTATATCGAGTAATCTTTCACGTGCATTTTGATAAGCCGGCTGCTGAACTTCTTGCATCATTTCAGCACGAACTTGATTGATGGAAACATTCACCAATTCTCTTACCATAGATTCCACATCTCTGCCTACATAGCCGACTTCTGTAAATTTAGATGCTTCCACTTTCACAAAGGGAGCATTAGCGAGATTAGACAATCTACGAGCGATCTCAGTCTTACCGACACCGGTCGGACCGATGAGGATTATATTGTTTGGCATGATCTCTTTTTGCAATTCACCTTCGACTTGCTGCCTGCGCCATCTGTTACGCAGTGCGATGGCTACTGCCTTCTTCGCTTTATCTTGTCCGATGATATATTTGTCCAATTCATATACGATTGTTCTCGGTGTTAGATTTTTCATCATAATTCCTCGATTGTGCAGTTTTGGTTTGTATAGATGCAGATATCGGCAGCGATCTTAAGTGACTCTGCCACGATCTCTTTTGCACTCATTCTGGTATGATCTTTCAGAGCACGTGCAGCTGACAGAGCATAACTACCACCGGAACCGATAGCGATAACATCATCGTCGGGTTCCAATACATCCCCATTGCCGGAAACCAATAGCAACGACTCATTGTCTGCTACAATTATCATAGCTTCCAGTCGGCGCAGGATTTTGTCCGACCGCCAATCTTTTGCCAATTCTACCGCTGCTCGTTTCAAATTACCTTTATACTCTTTAAGTTTAGCTTCGAATTTTTCGAACAGGGTAAAAGAATCTGCTGTAGCTCCGGCGAAACCGGCGATCACATTCCCGTCGTACAATCTTCTAATCTTCTGAGCTGATGCTTTTATCACCGTGTTGCCCAAAGTTACCTGTCCATCTCCACCGATAGCTATCTTATCTTTTACCTTTACTCCGATAATCGTCGTACCTTGCATATTTTCACCTTTTAAAAAAATCTAATTTTCATCAGAATGATTTTCGGATCTTTTTTTACTTTCTTGGTTTCGTTCTTTACCTACATCGTCTTCTGTTTTCTTATCTTCTGACTCTTCCGAGTCATCATCTGTATTATTCTCTTCCTCTTCAAATTTCAGCTCTTCCTGATCCTGTTTCCCTTTTTTGGAATGTAGTGTATCCATCTTCATCTCTTTGGCTTTTTCATATTTCTTTTGGATCAGCTCTTTCTCATCCTCTCCAATATTATCCAGAATAATCGTGAAGATATCGTCTACATTCAGAGTTTCTCTTTCCAATAGCTCTTCTGCCAAGATTTTCAAGAGATCTTTGTGTGATTTCAGGATCTCCTTTGCCGTTGTGTGAGAATTTACAATGATATTGCGCACCTCGCTATCGATCAACCTGGCGGTCTCTTCGCTGAAAGTCTCGTGCCGAGTCAGTTCACGCCCCAAAAATACCTGGCTATCATCTTTGCCGACATTCATCGGACCGATCTTATCGCTCATACCCCACAAGGTAACCATTTTATTAACCAGATCGGTGGTTCTTTGGATATCGTTTGCTGCACCGGTAGAGATCTCATCGAACATGATCTCCTCTGCAGCTCGACCCCCCATCAAACCGACCAGCATATCCAAAAGATAGCTTTTGGTATAGTTGGTCTTATCCGTTTGTAGAAACTGTGTAGCACCACCGGTAAATCCGCGTGGGATAATAGAGACTTTGTGTACAGGTTCGCTTTTGGGTTGGAATACAGAGCAGAGTACATGCCCGATCTCATGATAAGCGGTCACTTTTTTCTCCTCTTCAGATATAACTCTGCTTTTCTTCGCCTTTCCTAAGGTGATCTTGTCTCGCGCTTCTTCGAAATCTTCCAATTCGATATTCTTCTTGTTCTTTCTCGCTGCCAAGAGAGCTGCTTCGTTGACCAAATTTGCCAGATCGGCACCGGAAAAGCCGGGAGTACTGCGTGCTATGATAGAGAAATTCACATTTTTATCTATGGGAAGCTGACGCGTATGAACTTTCAATATCTCAGTTCGTCCTTTGATATCGGGTAAGTCAACCACGATTTGTCTATCGAATCTACCCGGTCGCAATAGTGCCGGATCGAGTACATCCGGTCTGTTGGTCGCTGCGATGATGATCACCGAATCGTTCGGTTCAAATCCATCCATCTCTACCAATAGCTGATTCAAGGTCTGCTCTCTCTCATCATGCCCGCCGCCGAGTCCGCTTCCGCGATGTCTGCCCACTGCATCGATCTCGTCGATGAAAGTGATACAGGGAGCGTTCTTCTTGGCTTCGGAGAACATGTCTCTTACACGAGAAGCACCGACTCCGACAAACATTTCCACAAAATCCGAACCGCTGATACTATAAAACGGGACCTTCGCTTCGCCTGCTACTGCTTTTGCCAGCAATGTCTTACCAGTCCCCGGTCTGCCCAATAATAGAACGCCTCGCGGGATCCTGCCACCCAGCTGTTGAAATTTTTTCGGTGTCTTCAAGAAATCGACGATCTCTTCCAATTCTTCTTTGGCTTCGTTAACACCGGCGACATCTTTGAAAGTGATCTTGGTTTTATCACCTATAGACAATCTGGCTTTGCTTTTGCCAAAACTGAATGCCTGAGTAGCTCCACCGCGCATACCCCGAATGATGAACAGCCATAGTCCTATGAGAATTAAAAATGGCAAAAAGGATAGAATCACAGACCAAAATCTGGAAGGTTCGCTCGATTCTACCGATATACCCAGATTCGATATCTCTTTGACCAGTTCCGGATCTTCATACGGTATATGGGTAGTGTATTGATTATCGTTCACATCTGTAAAATGCACATCCCTGCCACGAAATTCCACTTCACTGATCTGGTTGTCTCGTGCCATACTCATAAATTCGGAGAATTTGATCTCTGTTACTTCTCGCTCACCCATCCTCGACATTTGGTACATCAGCAGTATGAACAGTATAAGCACTACCCAGAAAGTGATAGAATGAGATTTCTTCATCTTGGGTATTTTTTTGTCATTATCTTTGTTTTGATCTGGTTTTTGCGGTTTTTTATTATTCATATATCTCCCTTTTTAATATGCCAATATACGGCAAGTTACGGTATTTCTGAGCATAATCGAGCCCATAACCGACGACGAATTCATTTCCGATCTCAAATCCCAGATAATCGATTTTCAGATCGACTTGGTGTGCTTCCGGTTTGTCCAAAAAAGCACATACTTTCACAGAAGCCGGATTATGATTGGCAAAATACCGATACAGGTAATCCAGAGTTAGCCCGGTATCCACAATATCTTCTACGATAATGACATGCCTGCCGGTGATATCGGTATCTATATCTTTTTTTATCTGTACTATTCCCGAAGAGGTTGCCTCATCTCCGTAGCTGGAAACCATCATAAAATCGAGTTCTACCGGTATGCTCATATTCCTTACCAAATCGGAAAGGAAGATAAATGCTCCTTTGAGGATACAGACCAATACCGGTGTTTCTCCCTCATAATCAGAGGAAATCCGCTCGCCTAGTTCTCTTACCTGGTTTTGAATCACCTTTTCATCCATTATGATCTTTTCAATCGCTCTATTCATCATTATCCCTTTTCTTTATTCTCTCGGCAGCCCTCGTTTTGCTCGCCGATATTTTTTCTATTCTGAGCATCAGAATAGTTTTAGTTGCCTTTCCGATAGCAACTCTATTATCTATTCTCAATCCACCGACCCAGATTATTTTCTGAGCATCAGTAAAGATGAGAATGTTATCTCTCTCAAATTTGGGCACTTTTTCGTCAATGAAAAAATCTTTCAAACTCTTACTATGCTCCATCCCAAGTGGATGAAACCTGTCTCCCGCTTGACGATAACGCATTGTGATCGGAAATGTGACTTTATCATAATCTATATAAGCAGTAGATTCGTCTTCATACAACTTCCGTTTGGAAGGCAATTTTTTCAGCTTCTTCATCCCGATCCGATAATCACCGAATGAGATTCGACTGCGAATGTTTTGAACTTCGCGGCTCAGTTCATCGTCCTTCCGTTCAAAAGGATCGATAGTGGAGAAGATGAGAGATTCGTATAGTTTGAATACCGATATCCCGTGGGGCAGATGAAATTCTTTGCTTCCTTCGGTAGAAAGTAGCGCTTCGATCTCTTCGAAATGATTGTGATAAAAATCTTTCATCGAACCATTGTTAAGTGTCTTATAAACTTCACGATATAAATAAAACCTGATAACCGGTTTGATTTTTTTTAGATTGTAAACCGAAAGGTTGATTGTATCATCGCTTTGGGAATTGCGGGTCTTCGATAATCTCCTGATAGCGATATCGTGCAAGATCTCCTCTGCTTCTGCAAACATAGAAGCTGCGCCACTTAGTTTATTTACAATTTTCGGATTGAGATTATCTTTTAGCCATGGCAGCAGTTCGTTTCGGATCCTGTTTCTTACAAACGTGTATTCTTGGTTGCTCTTATCTTCACGCCAAGCTCTGCCGATAGATTCCAAATAAGCGGTGATATCTCGGCGTGAGAAGCAGATAAGCGGATGGATAAGGTTGATAGTTTTGGGAAGGATACCCTTCAAGCCTGTGATCCCTGCCCCTCTGAAAAAGCGATAGATCATAGTTTCTGCTTGGTCTTCCCGATTATGCCCCAAAGCGATCTTATCGAATTTATACTGGGCGAGCAGTGTATTGAAATAGTCAAATCTGAGCTCCCGCGCTTTGTTCTCCAAGTTACTTTTTGTTTTTAACTTTGATTTTTTGATAACGATCGGGACATTTTTCTCGAAACAGATTTTTTTTACATATTCTTCATCCCTATCAGAATCTTCTCCGCGCAGATGATAGTTCACATGTGCAGCGAGGAGTTTCAGATCCATTCTACTTCTAAGCTCAACCAAGGCAAACAGCAAGGCGGTGGAATCCGCTCCACCGGATATGCCGAGGATTATCTTATCGCCTCGATGAATCAGTCCATTCTCTTTGCAGAAAGCAACGAATTTATCATTGAAATCAGATAATTTCATCATCATACTTTTTCTCTTTTCTCATTCTAATTCAACCTATTACCCTCATCTCTACTTTTTTCATAAACTTATCTCCTTATACATAATTACACTTTGGCAAACAGATTATATTATGTCAAATAAAAAGCTTGTGTAAAAAGTAATTAATTTTTTTTTTGCAAATATAATAATAACATAGGAAAGGAGTAAAACATGAAAAAATTACTCGTATTGGGTGATGAAGCTTTTGCTCAAGGTGCATTGGATGCAGGGATCTCCGGCGCATTCGGTTATCCCGGCACACCTTCGACAGAGATCATCGAGTATATCCAAACAAATCAGGAAGCTATAGACCGAGGTGTGAAGAGATGCTGGTCCGCCAATGAAAAAACCTCAATGGAGGAAGCACTCGGCATGTCTTATGCTGGTAAAAGGTCTATAGTTACAATGAAACATGTCGGTTTGAATGTGGCAGCAGATCCTTATATGAACTCGGCAATGGTGGGAGCGCATGGTGGCTTGATAGTAGCTGTGGCGGACGATCCCAGTATGCATTCATCCCAAAATGAACAAGATTCCCGTTTTTACGGTAAATTCGCTATGATACCGGTGGTTGAGCCGACTAATCAGCAAGAAGCTTATGATATGCCACGCTATGCTTTTGAATTGTCAGAGAAATACAAAGTGCCGATATTGTTTAGGATTACTACCCGCTTGGCACATTCCCGCTCCGGAATCGAGCGTATGCCGGTGCTAGATGAAAATGAGATGAGCTTGCCCGAAGATCGCAATCAGTTTATGTTGCTCCCCGCTTTTGCACGCAAAAAGTATAAAAAACTGATAGCAATGCAGGATGATTTCGTTCAGGAATCGGAAAACTCACCCTTCAATTCATTTACCGATGGAAAAGACCATTCGCTGGGCATCATCGCTTGTGGACTTGCCTACAATTATCTGATGGAAAACTTCAAAGATACTGAATGTCCTTATCCGGTACTGAAGATCAGCCAATATCCACTTCCCAAATCTATGGTAAAAAAACTGACCGGTAAATGCAAGAATATTCTCGTACTCGAAGAGGGAATGCCTTTGGTAGAAGAGATGATAAAAGGCTATGTAGAAAACAAAGAGTATAAGGTAAAAGGTAGATTAGATGGCACTTTATCTCACGATGGAGAACTAAACCCGTCTTTGGTACGAAAAGCTTTGGGATTGAAACCACACGAAACCAGACCGATCCCGGAAGTCGTAGCTCCCCGCCCTCCTTCCTTATGTGTGGGCTGTCCTCATCGTGATGCTTATTATGCTTTGAATGAAGCATTGAAAGAACATGGTCCCGGACATGTCTTCTCCGATATCGGTTGCTATACCCTCGGCTTCCTACCACCATTTAATTCTATAAACACATGTGTAGATATGGGAGCATCTGTTACGATGGCAGTAGGAGCAGCAGAAGCCGGGTTGTTCCCAGCAGTCGGTGTGATCGGCGATTCCACTTTTGGACATTCCGGACTCACCGGATTACTTGATGGAGTTTATAGAAACAGTAATGTCGTTATTGTCATCTTGGATAATGATACTACTGCTATGACCGGTATGCAGGATTCGGTCGTTACAGATAGGATCGAAGATGTCTGTTCCGGAATCGGAGTGCCATCTGAACATATCCGCCTGCTCAACCCGTTAAGCAGAAATCATGAAGAAAATGTGAAAATTATTAACGAAGAACTGGCTTATGATGGAGTATCGGTGATAATTTCTCGCCGTCCTTGCATCCATGTATATGCCAAGAAAAAAAGATAGGAGGTAGAAAATGAGTAGAAAAGATATAATTCTATCCGGAGTAGGTGGACAAGGCATCCTCACTATAGCAACCGTGATCGGATATACAGCTTTGGAAAACGGTATGTATCTGAAACAAGCAGAAGTTCATGGCATGTCTCAGCGTGGTGGTGATGTACAGTCTCATCTTAGAATATCCGACAAAGAAATATTCTCCGACCTCATCCCCCATGGTGAAGCTGATATCATCCTCTCAGTCGAACCTATGGAAGCTCTCCGCTATCTGCCCTATCTTTCCGATAAAGGATGGATGATAACCAATTCCAAACCTTATGAGAATATTCCCAACTACCCCGAATTAGATAACGTACTCGCAGAGATCAAAAACCTTACGAATCATATCATCATCGATGCTGATGCAATTGCCAAAGAGATCGGCTCACCCCGCTCTATGAATATAGTTATGCTAGGAGCTGCCGCTCCTTGGCTCGATCTGGATATCGAAACTATGAAAAAGGGGATCAAAACTATCTTTGCCAGAAAAGGTGAAAAAATAGTGGAGAATAATATCAAAGCTTTTAGAGCCGGACTGGAATTTAGTAAAAATAAGCAATGAAATCTACGGGTGAGAGCGTGTAGCTCTCACCCTTTCTTATGGATCCTGCCAACGTAATCTCAGATAGATTTCCCAACCTGATCGTCCATTTCGGAGATAGCTCATCTGAATACAACCAAAATGAGACCAAGCCGGTTAATGTATTTGATAAAGTGATAGATCCGAAAGACATGGTTTTTGCTCAGCAGGTACATCAAGATCATATCCATCTGTTACAAAAGGAAGATATGGGTGCCGGCATCACGAAAAAGCCTATCCCCGCCACCGATGCTTTCATCTGTGATATTAGCGGAATATTCCCGGCAATAGTAACTGCCGATTGTGTACCTGTATTGATATATGATTTTGAAAAACAAGTGGTTGCAGCGGTTCATTCCGGCAGAGTTGGTACCATGAAAGCAATCACTCAACAAACTATCAACATGATGCAAACACATTTCGGCAGCAGCTCATATAATCTTGTCATACTGATAGGACCGGCTATTTGTGCCGCACATTATCCGGTAGATAAAAATACTTTCGAAAAATACGTATCTGCTACCCAAAGTGAACAAAATTTCCCATTTATCGATCTGAAAAAGACAATTCATCATCAAATTCGCTCCACCGGAGTTCCTGCTGAAAATATACTCTCCTCCGATATTTGTACTTACCATGATCAGCAGTATTTTTCTTATCGACGGGAGAGGACGAAAAGCAGGCAGATATCGCTGATCGGAATGCTGAAAAAATGAAAGCTCCCTCATAGAGAAGGAGCTTTCGATAAAATCTCGATATTATTTGATCATCATCATCTTGCCGGCTACATCTTTGCTTTCTGTGGCTATCTGATACAGATAAATCCCCGATGGCATCTCAATATTACGCTCATCTTTACCGTTCCAAACAATCTGATGCTTACCGGCTCTTTGATACTCATCCAGCAGCGTTCGCACTTTTTGTCCGCGAATATTGAAAATCTCGATCTTCACACTTCCTTCTTGTGGTAAATCATAAGCTATCGTAGTCGATGGATTGAACGGATTGGGATAATTATAAGTAGCAATATCTGTTTGTGGTACTAAGACTTCCCACTCATCTGCCGATACTATGCCCCCTTCATTAAAGACAATTAGACCGGCTGCATCGCCTATCCAAATATTCTGATGCTGATCGATCGCTATTGCGAAAGGAACACTAATGGGAGAATTCAAATAGTGCCAATGCTCCCAGGCTGTGCCATCAAATTTTGCCACTCCCATATCCGGTTCGCGACGATTCTTCTCCGACTTATCTATTTGGGAAGATCGGAAACCCATAGATATCCAAACATCGCCATTTTGGTCAACTTTGACATCCCGCACTACATTGTAAGGAATACCGGAATTGTCTTCATGATATCTTGTCCATTGCTCATCATCGAAATGAACCAGACCCAAACTGGTTGCAAACCATTTATCGTTGTTGCTATCTATCTCTATCTTATAGGTTTTGGCAGGAGGATATTCTGAATTGGAAGCGTCATATACAGTCCAGTTCTCACCATCGATATGGACTACTCCTCCCATGGTGGAGCTGCGATCGGTACCGATCCACTTATCACCGTTTTGATCTACTGTGATTGCAGTTACCTTGGGATGAGGAAGCGGTGAATCATAATAGTAATATACCGTCCATTCTTCTCCATCAAAATGAGCTAAACCGGCATCTGTCCCGATCCACATACCTCCCTCGAGGTCTTTTGCCACTGCATTGACCTGATTATTTGGTAATCCCGAATTTGAAGTATTATAAACTATCCACTCACTCTCATCATAGAAATACAATCCTTGGTTTGTTCCTATCCATTTATTATTATCTTCATCGATCATAAAGCTACCTTTGATAAAACTATCAGGTGAATAATGATGAGTCCACTCTTGACCGTCAAAGGTAGTGAACCCGGCAATATAATCCTCGTCGAAATAGAGTGAGAACGGTATCCAGAGCACTCCATCATTATCTATTTCCAGATAGATCTGCCAGTCCGGGAAAAGTTCGGAATTCGCCGGATTTATCACTTCCCAACTAACTCCGTCGAATCCTGCAATTATATCCATATATTGTTCGGAAACTGTTACAGACACCCATATTATGTCAGAGTTATCTATCGATACAAGCAAACACTCATCATCCGGTATCCCGGAGTTATTTTTGTTGTACACAGTCCAATCCTGATCATCGTAAGATACCAAACCGAAGCCGGTAGATATCCATTTTGTATTAGTTTGATCGATCGCTATCGACATATTCCCACCAAATGGCAAGCTGGTGGTTTGCATATTATAAATCTGCCAGTCATCGATTTTGTCAAAACTGGCAAGCTCAGCTGAAGTAGCTATCCAGATCAGATTATCTTCACATTCCGTTATATAATAGAAAGATTTACCTTCCATCGGAGTATTCTCACTAGCAAAGATAATCCACTCTTCATCATCAAAATAGGCAACACCGGGTGAAGTAGTGAACCATTTATCACCATTGCTATCGACAAAAACTGATGAGACGCTGTAATGAGGTAAGCCCGAATTATCAGTATTATAAACGATCCAGTCTTCACCATCATAATATGAGACACCATCTAAACTGTGTGCAAACCATATCCCGCCTGCATCATCTATGTGTATATCTCTAACATAGTTACCCGGCAGACCGGAATTATTCTCGTCGAACACTACCCATTGCTCGCCATCGTATCTTACCACACCATGAAATTTTACGCCGATCCATAATATGCCTTCTTCAGAAACTGCCAAGGCGGTAATCTCATTGTCTGGCAAATCGGAATTGTAGATATCATAGTGTACTTTGTCGCCTGTATTTGTATCTACTTGTACAAGTCCTTTCTTTGTGCCTATCCATAATGTGCCCTCATGCTCTACCTGAGCCCTGACACTGTATTCTACTCCATAATGCATCCACTGTTGAGACTCGGCTACAATCAAACTAATGCTGAATAAAACCAACATTATGGTTATTAACAAACTGATTCTTTTCATAATAAAGTCCTCCTTCTTATTTTAAAATTATTACTCTTCCCGTTTTTTCATCATACGAGTTAGAAATTTTATACAGATAGACTCCTGAACTCACTTTTGTGCCATTATTATCCATTCCGTCCCATCTGATATTATGCATGCCGGAAGTCATATAAGTATCGAGTAATGTTCTTACTTTCTGACCTTTGATATTATAGATATCAACATTGATATCACCTGAGATCGGCAGATTAAAACTGATCGTACAGTAGAAGCTATCCTGCCGTTTATGAAGATATACAGGATTGGGTCTTACCTGTACATTCATCGTTTGGCTAACTGATTGCGGTTCTGCTGAGGTCTCATGATATTCATAAGCTCCGATATCTATAGAATTCCCGTTGATACGTGCATTACCGGCAAGGTCATATTCGGGAAACTCATAATCCGGTATGTCCATAGTACCTGCATTGATAGCAGGAGAACCATCAGATAGCTGATATGGATGCTCACCATCGCCTACGAAGAGCGGATCTCCACTGAGAATGTTTTCATTAGACACATTATACATCGACCCCCAAACATCTACGTTGTTCATCCCATTTTCAAACAAACAATGCGAAAAACTCACATAACCCTCATTGTGTCTACCATCCATAATGAGTCTATTAGGGTTATTTCCATAAACGATCGTGTTATAAAAATTAGCATTAACACTATTTCGCACAACAACAGCAGCATCACGTGATATATTGTCTGCTATGGTACAATTTATTATTCGGCTGATCTTATCTTCAGGGTTATCAACACCAAATGGTCCAACTATAGATATACCACCTGTGATCACCCCTCCGGGCCAAGATATTGTATTCACTGCATTATTTATCTTGCTATTTGAAATGGTAAATTCTTCCCGCTCCGGAAACCAATAATTTGAATGACCAATGCGAATTCCAGGCAACTTAGTTGTTCTGCTGATATCTGCCCTATCGACTATTGCATTCCCTACATCTTTTATATATAATCCGCCACTAACAAGATTACCTTCTATTCTAATATCAGATAAATCTACCTCTTCTATACGAGAAATTCTCAAACCATAAAAATCGTCTAAATTAGGATCACCCCAGTATTCTTGCATATCTCTGATTAGGACATTTTTCATAGTTAGCTTACTCAGAAATGCCAAACTATTAAGCTCAACATATGCATGTTTTGTCCCGTTTTGAAATATTGCACTCGAAATTTCTAAGCTTCCACTTAATGGCAATAGTGGTCCACCGGGATTATAAATACCGTTAAAAATGAGAGTGAACAATCCGTCCCCATCTACAGTCCAATTGTAACCATCCAGAGCTTTTAGTTTGATATTCGGTTGCAAGCTAAGCGGCAATAATTCCCCGTTTACCGATGGTGAATACAAGCCTTCGGCTATATGGATAGTCCTTTGTTCCAGACTGTCAGGTTTTATTTTCAGCAAGGCATATGAGATGCGTTGTAGCGGTTCGGAAGATGAAAGTCCACTGTTATCATCCGAGCCCCAGGGTGCTACATAGAGATCACTCTCCTCTCTTTGCAAAACGACTTCTTCTACATCCAAAGTGAGTTCACTAGACCATTGCTCATAAAAATATGTATCAAATTCATCTACTGATGCATATTCCAAAACAATATCTGTAATTACCTTACTTGTAAAAATATCGTTTCCCCAACCAGCCATATTTGAATAGATACTATTTTTATTATATGGGCAAAATGTAATCGTAGGTTCACTCGGCATATAATAATTAACTAAATCCAAGCCACCACCACTGCTCGCGCTATTGTTGAATATAATATTACCTTTCAATATCACATCGGAATCGGCTAAGCTGATACCACCGCCCCATTCTGCCCAATTTCTAGTGATCACATTGTTTTCGATTGTAATTCCCGAATCTACTACAGCTAGACCGCCTCCCATAGTATCTCCGCCCCAAACATTATCACGGCTATAACCGTTAGTGATAGTGAAACCGCCTATATAGGCGGTTTCACTTCCAACGATCGTAACTGCAGATTTGATCTGTCCGGCATCAATAACGGTCTGCTCGATATAACTATCGTCCCCGGTTGCTATGGCAAGGCTCATCAATGATATGGATTTGCCGAGGAAATCGAGCGTCTCGTAGTAATTGCCGGGATATACCAAAATCGTATCGTTGTTTACTGCAGAATCTATTGCTGTTTGAATGCTGACGAAATCTCCGCTACCGTCCTGATTCACTATTATCATATTAGCAACCAGCGATGAAGTTATCATAACCAGCAATATAGCTATATGCATTTTCATATTTATCTACCTGTTACTTTAGTAAAATCAACTTATGATTGGAACTGGTTTGACCGGTTTTAATCCGACATAAATATATCCCGCTGGATACTATTCGATCTTTTGCATTTCTACCATTCCAATTGAAATGATAAGTGCCTGCCGGATATTCTCCGTTGGCTATATTTTTCACTAATTGTCCTTTCGTGTTGTAGATAGCTATTTCAACCTCCGATTGATGTTGAAGATTGAGGGAGATACTCACATCCGGATTAAATGGATTCGGTGCAAAGCTCACATTATGCTCATTATCAACCTGAAGACTTTCTGTTTGTCTTTCCTGAAGCATAACACGATGATACTTCACCTCACCGGCAATTAACCGTCCAGGATTATAGCTGCCTGTACGTTCATCATAGACCAACATATTATTCTGCAAAGCCGACACATTTCTATCACCATAATAGAATTGGAATTCCAGAGGCATTCCTTCATATCCTTCGGGATAATAGAGTACTTGAACCGGGAACTCATCCACCTGCGCCGCTCCGATACATGTCTCCCCGGCAAATACACCGATCTCGAGAATATCGTCTGTGCGTGCATTCATATCCACATCGACCACTTCATATTCATCACCATGTTCATAAGTGAAATACTCGGGTGAAGAGGGCAACTGCAAAGACATAGGTCGACGAGAGTTCGTCCAATTAAGATTTACAGGTTGAGTAATCTCTGGTTTTAACATAATAATATACATCTGTCCGAATTCCATCGGTTTATTCGGACATGAACTTGGTATTGTGCTACCATCACCACTTCGCGGATCGGTCTTGTCTTTATAATACCAATCGCGGGCTTCTACAGAAAGTACTTTATCGAAATGAATGCCGAGCGCTTGTTTTAGTGATTGACTGTTTAAAAGCCAATAACCGACCCAGTTTTCTTCTCCGGGTTGCAGTGTATAATATGAATGATGCGGAGCGATCTCGCCGGCTATATGCGCAATCGCGTTATCATTATATTCAAAATGCCTTATTTTATAGCCTGAGACATCATCGAAACTTGTCAGACCATTTTGCAACCACGGATCCGTCGCTGAACGTCTTTGAATATTATCACCTTCTTGATCTCTGACATAATAAGCTTCGTCAAAGCCTACACCAGAACCGCTTGGATAATCCTGAGTCATTACATCGATCGCAGTAACACCGGGATCCGGATCCAATACAGGAAAACTATCCCAAGTCCAATAATCTTGCGCCCCTTCATACGGTGGCTTGGGATTTTTTACGTATCTTATTGTATTCAGAGAAAAGTATTTGAAGTGTACCGGTTCACCACGTCTGGGTATATACACCAACTCATTTTGATCGAGCTCAACTTTATTATCATTGAATGCATACCAGTTGGGGAATTCGGACATTATTACAGCTTGTTCGGGTAAATCCTCAAATCCCCACAAAGAATCAATTATAGCATATTCGAGATTATAATGCCATTGATCGGCCGGTTGATCATAAGAGCGGTAAGCATAGGCATCATAGCCATCAGAGAAGATGAAATTTCTACCCGTCCAACCGGAACCGATGATATAGGGATGAGAAAGTGCCTCTTTCATGCCACGTAAAATATCCCAATTGTTAAGCTTGATATGAGCCATTATAAATCCGAAATAAACTCCTGAATCGACTTCATGAGAATACCACTCTGACCATATTTCATCATTCCAACTGTACTGATTAACCAAGTCCTGTATAAAAGTACTCATATTGCCTACCACATAGCTATCTGCAGAACCATTGTGAGCAAATACATAGGCATATTCATGATTACCATCACTAATGTTAAAGACAAACGGATGCGGATTGGGGATATCTGGTGAACCGGAAGTAGCTTCCCGCACATGAGCTGCAACCAATTTCAGATCATATTCCTCACCGCCGATCTCATATCGCCAGGTATTTAGATAGTTATTATCTTGATGAGCAGGATGATAACTGGCAAATCGGTTTGATGTATAGGTGCTATCCGCTGCCCAAATAGTTCCCTCACCGGTAACGATGGCATCTTTCTCATAATATACTATTCCCCATCCATCATTTCCATTATTTATTGATTGTTCTTCCAATGCATAAAATGCTCTACCGTATGGGATACTAAAACCGGCGTTGGGAGGTGTATGCAAAGCATCTTCTGCATTTCTCGCTATCTGCATCAGTAATCTACATTCACCAAACACTAAAGTAATACCTGCTAACAGTATCATGACCACTATTATATATTTTGTCTTATTCATATCATTCTCCTCCTGTTATTATTTATCCGAATTAGCCCTGTTGAAGCATAATACAACAACAGAGCGATGCTCAGATAAATTTGTTTCTGCAGCAAATGGTTATCCTTTCCAAAGCAAAGAAACGACTGGTAACAAGAACCCATGAGTATATATAACCTTCTGCATAACAAGCAACTACGAAGGTTGGGAGGGGGGGGGGGGGGGGGGTAGCGTATTAAGACACTTTGTGCCTATCTGCTTTTGGTAAATAAAAAATTCTTCCACAAATTTCTTCATATCTCCTCCTCCTCAAACCGGATTCGGTGAAACAAATACAAGATTTCTCTACTTCGTCAAACCGAGTACCGGTTCGGAATCATTGGTGTAAGATTACAACTCTGCTTTTCTTTGTCAAATACTTTCTTCCTAGATCCGTAAGGCAAGCGCTAAATAAATTCCAAATCCCAAGCACCAAATACCCCAGTGAAATATTTCTTACGAAATTTCACCACAGGATTCGCCCTAGCCCTGAAGAGGCTAGGCTATTATGACTAATCAATCAACGAATCAACATCTCCTTGCTTTTCTCTGGCCTCTAAACCCTAAACATCATCCTGCTACTCATGCACCAACTCACACTTCGATACGCTCCGGCTTACGCCGAAGCTACTCAGTGTGACGATATCGTTCTCTTTCTGAGATCTCTCTGCTCTCTACCAATCTTCCTATCCTCCAAAATTCCTATCTTCTTTCTCCTATATACTCTTACAGTCTCTCCGTCTTTCTACTTTGCTGTTTGACATTTGTAAAAAAGAGATCTCTCGACTTCACCCCGACAAGTCGGGCTTCCGCTCGAGATGACCGTTTTTCCATTCTGATCTCTGATCTTCGATATATTTCACTAAACATTCAACCCTAAACACCTCACTGCTTTTCTTTTCACAACTTCTCACCTCTCACAGATTCACTTTTCACCAGGAACTCTCCCTGCTTCTCTTACGATAAATTCCTCAATTCATTTCTTTCTGTTTTTTCGAAGACAAGATGACATCTTGTCCTACACTCCATGCTCTTTGCTAAAAATTTCTACCAATTCCGTCTCCTTCAACAACTCAACCCAGTGAAGTATTTCTGACGAAGTTTCACCACAGTGGAACAGACAGGTTCCACATGCCAGGCAGGGCAGGCAACTCAACACCTCAACGACTCAACCAATAAACAAATTAACCAATTAACTAATAAACTAATCAATTTCGCTTGTTTTCTCCAGCTCTCACACTCTCAAGAGCTGACCCTCTTCACTTTGCTTGGCTTTGGCTGTTATGCTCTCTACTGATCAGAAAGGTTCGAAATCGTTTAGTTGCCAATACTCGTGTTCAGCTTCTTTCTGGATTTTCATGATATCATCGTAATGTTGAGCTTCCCATTCACTCAGCTTAGCAAACAGTTCTTTTAGCTCGGGTATGGTAGATTTTTGGGCACAATCCCGATAAAAGTCTATCGAATTCTTTTCCAAAAGAGCTGCGGTAGATAGAGTTGAGAATAGTATTTGCTTGGAAGCGATCTGTTCGATAAAGTTTTCGCTGATTATTCCACTGATCTCATTAGGCAAATCGGAAAGGCGTAATACAGATTCTCTAATATTTTCATCTTCTGCGATCGTATTATAGTAAGTTATCAGATAGTTGTAATGTTGCTTTTCCTCTTCCACTCTATTCTCCAAAAATTCCGCCACTTCATCGTCGTCACAATTATCCAGTGCGTACTGGTAGAGATTGATACTGTCCAATTCCCCTTTGATCCCACCTTTTAGGGCTTCTAACATTTCCTCTTTTTTCATTTATTCACTCCTTGCTTGCAATTCTTCTTCTCTAAGTTCCTGAGCATGGGCAAACATTTCTTGCAATGTATCGAACCGATCGAAGAGTTCCAGCGCTTCTTGTAATTGACTATCTTGTCGGATAGATATCTTATATCCCGCTTCATCGCCATGTACTCTGCTGATAATATTGGATGTAATGGAATTACTGATCCATTCGTAAGTACTATCTATATCTGCTTGCTCATATTCGATTCCTTCGTTATCTATATAGGAAAAGAACTCATCCATAACTTGCTCACCAACTTCGAAATCTGCCGGTATATCTTCATCATGCTCTAGGATATAATCGATGGAGAAATTAAACAGAGCATTAGTACGGCGCAGCTCCATAGCGAAGGATGTGAGTGATGATTGATCGATCTCGATATCGGGATTGATACCGCCACCACCATAAACCACTCTGCCTTCATTAGTATAATACACATCGTTGTAATGCTCTTCTTCGGCTTCATCCCATTCTTCTTGGGTAACTCGTTCACCTCTGAGCACACGATCTAATATTTCTCGATGGATACAACGTCCGGAATTGATATAATACTTAGCTGTAGTGATCTTGAGTCCATCACCCGATTCGAGCGGAAAGAGTCTTTGTACCGATCCTTTACCGAAAGAAGTTTTACCGACTACCAATCCTCGATCCCAATCTTGCATAGAACCGGCAAAGATCTCCGATGCGCTGGCTGAAGCTTCGTTTATCATCACAATAACAGGATAATCATCTCTTTGACGATTGAATTTGGTATAATATTCCACATCGGTCTGAGGAGTTCGTCCTTTTGTGAAGACGACCCGCTTCCCTCTTCCGATGAATTCATTTACAGTATTGATAGCCTCATCCAACAAACCGCCGGGATTGAATCTGAGATCGATCATCAAGCCGCGGATACCTTCGTCTTCCAATTCATCCAGAGCTGCTCTTAGTTCACGCGTCACATTCTGATTGAACTGTCTTACACGAACATAGCCGATACCATTATCCAGCTTAAAAGCGTAAGGGATGCTTTTGATCTTGATGATATCACGCTCGATCTCGAAGTCGAGATCCGTTTCCACACCGGGTCTATCTATAGTGATGGTGACTTTGGTACCTTTTTCACCACGCATTTTTTTGATCGCATCTTCGGTAGATATACCGATTACATCTTCTCCATCGACTTTGATGATCCGATCTCCGGCTAGTATTCCCATATGATAAGCCGGTGTGCCTTCGATCGGAGACACAACGGTGATATATTCTCCCATTTTATCTATCGATATACCCAATCCGCCAAATTCACCTCGTGTATCGGTAGTGAATCTATCGAATTCGTCTCGGGTAAAATAGGTGGTATGCGGATCGAGTTCATCCAGCATTCCATCTACTGCTGCATCTATAAGTTGTTCTACACTTAGTTCATCTACATAATGCTCCCGTAATTTGAACAAAACCTCATTGAAGAGACGAAGTTTATTGTACATGCCGATCTGCGATTCATCATTCTTGGCATCTACCGAAGATGAACTGAACACAACAGCAGAGATCAATATCAAGACTATAATGCTAAGCGATAGGGCTACTTTATTAAAGTTATTAAACTTCATTCTATACCTTCCTTTTTCAATTTTTCTATTATCTCACTATGAATATCATTTATACTCATAGTTCCATCTAATACAAAATATCTTGCTTTTGCCATCTTGGCAAGTTCTAAATACGCATTACGGACTTTTTTGTGAAACTCGAGCGTCTCACTCTCCATCCGATCAGCTTTTTGCCGATCGATCCTTCCCAAACCGATCTCGACCGGTATATCTATCAAAAAAGTGATCTCCGGCATGAGGTTGAAAGTAGCAAAGCTTGAAATATTGTCAATAAACTTTCTGTCCAGATCTCTGGCTACTCCCTGATATGCTAGAGTCGAGTCGTTATAACGGTCACAGATCACTATCTTATTCTCTGCCAATGCAGGCAAGATCCATTCGCCGGTATGCTGGCATCTGCTCGCCATATACAAAAGCAGTTCAGTTTCTGGTAACATTTCAGCATTATCATTGTTCAAGAGGATATCTCTAATTGCTTCCGATATTTTCGGACCTCCCGGCTCACGTGTGAGCAATACTTCCCTTTTTCTTTCATAAAAATAATTAGCCAACAGAATCGTCTGAGTCGATTTGCCGCATCCTTCCATCCCTTCAAAAGTGATAAAATAACCTTTCATTCTCTGCTCCAATCTGCTATATTTAAGCTCATCACAATACTATCTTCGGTTGGATGTTCATAATAATCGGGTTTTCTGCCGATTTTTATAAAACCGAGCTTTTCGTAGAATTGTATCGCTACCCGGTTACTTTGCCGTACATCAAGGGTCAATTCGGATAAACCATCCTGCCTCGCCTTCTCGAGAGCGAATCTGATCAATTTTGTGCCCATACCTTTTCGTTGAAACGCTTCTTTTACTGCCAAATTGGCGATCAAGAGTTTTTCTATATAGACAAGTAAACAAATATATCCCACCACCTCATTTTCATATCCCACATATGCTTTGTTGATTTCGATAAATTCTCTGAAAATATGCTCTGTCCACGGCATTGGGAACACGCTTCTCTCTATTGCCATCACTTGCTCGATATCTGATTCCCGCATCGCTCGGATCTTCATCAGTAGCTTAGTTTTTGACCGGGATAGATCAAAACCACTCCATTATTATTTCTCAGATTATTCATCGTTATAAGATGATTGGTGGACACCCCGAGTTTTTGTGCTATAGTAGATACCGTATCACCGCTTTTTACTTCATAAGTATTTGTGGAGGAAGATGCAGAGCCGGATGGAGCATCAAAAAGATAGAGCTTCTGTCCCGGTCTGATCAAATCGGAGTTCAAGCCGTTCAAGCGTCTCAGCGAACTCACACTGGTATTGTATTTTCTGGCAATACCGAACAGGGTGTCTCCTTTTTGTACTATATGATGAGTAAAGTAGCCGGCATTCTCATTTTGGAATTGTTTGGTTATCCGCTCCAATTCTACTCTATCTTTCTCAGCTTCTATCGGAACCAAAATGGTAAAATCACCCGGAGGAAGCACCACATCGTTGATAGCCGAATATCTGCCTTGCGAACGTTGATAGATCTTTATCCAAGGATTCAGCTCCCAGATACGACGTACCGAAGTACCTTGTGCAGCTGCCCAGTTATCTATCTTGTAATGCCCTTTCAGATTCAAAGTCTCCACTCTGGTCTGTTCACGAAGCGGAAGATCGCGTGTAAAGCGCTGGCCGAAGATCTCTACTTCATGCTCGAAGATCATCTTGATAGCTACTGCTCTCCAAAGGTAATGATGAGTCTCATCGGTACGCATCATAATGTCAAAAAAGTCGTAGGCTTGTTGCTCTCTAATAGCGCGTGATATGTTTCCCACTCCGGCATTATAAGAGCTCATAGCCAATAGCCAATCCTCGGCTCCCCGTTCGGCTAAGAAATTGTAGTTACCTCTCAAAAAACGAGCGGCAGCATCTGTAGCTTTGAAGATATCTCGTCGTTCATCGATAAAGGAATTTATCTGCAGTCCCAATCCTTTTGCAGTGGACGGCATGATCTGCCAAATTCCTGCAGCTCCCACATGCGAAGTCGCCATAGCGTTTAGATCGCTCTCAGCTACAGCCAGAAATTTCGCATCGGAAGGGATATCATATTTCTCAAAATACTCCTCGAAAATATCGAAATATATACCGCTACGCTGGATGTAACGATGCGCACTTTTCAATTCCTGTGCAAATATACGCTCGAATTTTGCATAGACTCTATCGTTACTGAAATCGAACTCTCTACCGGCAAACATAAAACGATCGGGGATTTGAAATTCTGTGTTTACCGCCACTCTACTATTGGCAACATCGAGCTCATACATCAATGAATCCACCATAAAATACAAGTTCTCCACCAGCATACTGAGAGAATCGATCGCAACATTCTTCTCCGCTAAAACACTTTCCCGGTTTTCCGAGCTGTCTTCTGCCATAGCTTCGTATTGCTGCTCTTCGTTCGTCAGTTTATTAACCGAACATGATGCTATGAATAATATACTTAACAAAGTTGCTATTATGATTCTCATTCTTCTTCTCGCCCTTCCGTTTTTTCCATATATTCTCCGCTAACTATTGCCTCTACCCAATCCTGATGATTCTTGTACCAGCCTATAGTCTGCTCTATTCCAAGTTTGAAATCTATCGCCGGTTGCCAACCGAGCTGTTTTCTAATCTTATCGCTATTCATAGCATAACGATAGTCATGACTAATCCGATCCGGCACATAAGTGATAAGTTCATGCGATACATCCATCGTGTCGAGAATGAATTTTGCCAACTCGATATTTTGCCATTCATCATCGGTACTCACGTTGTATATTTGATTTTCCGGTGCATTGTGCAAAACGAGGTCAATAGCGCGGCAATGATCGTCTACATGCATCCAAGTGCGGATATTGTTACCTTCACCGAATATCGGTATCTCTTTACCCTTGAGTGCATTACATATTATCACCGGTATCAGTTTCTCGGGAAATTGGTAGGGACCGTAATTATTGCAGCTTCTGATCGTGTTCACATTCAGCCGGTAAGTTTGATAGGCAACTCTGATCAAGAGATCGGCAGCAGCTTTGCTGGCAGCATAGGGATTGTTCGGTGCCAATTTGCTATATTCACCGCATTTATCCTGCACAGAGCCATAAACCTCATCTGTCGAGATATAGACGAATTTCTCCACTTCGGTCTCGTGAGAATAGTTCAGCAGCATCTGAGTGCCCAATACATTGGTGGCAAGAAATAGATCCGGGTTGTTGAAGCTGCGATCCACATGCGATTCGGCTGCAAAATGTACTACATAGTCGGGATTAAACTCCTCGAACACATTTTTTACATCCTTTTGGGAAGCTATATCGCCACGCACGAAAGCATAATTAGGAGTCTCAGCGACGAGAGTGAGATTATCCAAGTTACCCGCATATGTCAATTTATCAAAATTTATCACCTTATAGTCCGGATAATTATGCAGAAGATAACGAATGAAATTCGAACCGATAAAACCGGCTCCACCTGTTACTAATACGATTTTGGGCTGCATTTTGTCACCTCATGAAAAAAAATAGAACATAATAAAATATTGGAGCAGCTATTTGCAAACTATCGAATCGATCCAACACACCACCGTGACCGGGTATGAGAGATGAGCTATCTTTTACGCCGCAATCCCGTTTCAATAGAGACTCAAACAGATCTCCGATCTGCCCGAATATGCCGGCTGCCACTATCAAACCTATAACCTCTACTCTATGTAAATTGAGCACCAAACCGAGAATAATGCCGATCAAGCCCGCTCCTACCAATCCGGCAATGAAACCTTCGATAGATTTTCGGGGACTTACCTTTACCACTCCCCTATGCTTGCCAAACATCATACCGAAAAAAAATGCTATCGTATCGGTTAGCCAGATCATTACCAACAGGCTTAGTATCAACAAAATTCCATTTTCCAGATTGCGGATCAGAAATATGTGAGCCATCAAAACAGAGGTATAAAAAACTGTAAACACACCGGCAGTGATGCGACTGATCGCTCCTTCTATCCTGTTGGCAAATACATCTCGTGCCAATAGCACCACAAATACTCCAACTATAGCAAACAGCACTACACCGAGATCGTAAAGGATAACTGCTCCAAAGAGTAGGATAGAGAGCAAAATAGGATAAAAAGAGAGTCTGATCTCTTTGCATTCGAACATTCTTGTCAGTTCATAGGATTGCAACAATACGATGAGTCCCAAAAAAGCTGCTAACGCCCATCCGCCCAAATATACTACCAATACTATGATAGGTATAAAAATAGCGGCAATTATAATTCTTTTGGTCAATTCCATATTATCTCGCTCCAAATCTTCTTTCTCTATTTTGATAATCTAAGATAGCTTCGAAATATTCTTCCCGAGAGAAATCGGGCCACAAGGTCTGAGTGAACCAAAGTTCCGCATAGATGCTCTGCCAGACGAGGAAATTGGATAGTCTGTTCTCGCCACCGGTTCTGATGATCATATCCGGATCGGGCATTCCTGCAGTATAGAGGGCGTTGGAGATCATTTCTTCACTCACACCTTGTCCCAACCGCTCTGCATCATTATTTTGAATGATCTTATTCACAGCATCGACTATCTCTTTTCTACCGCCATAATTTATTGCCACGTTCAGTTTCAGCCCGGTATTGTCCCAGGTAATTTGGGAATGCTTGTGTAGCCGCTGAGAATAATTTGACGGTATCTTCTCCGGCGAACCGATAAACTTGATAACCACGTTGTTTTCATTCAGATCGTTCACTTCCCGGATCAATGCATCCATGATCAATCTGAAAATTGCATTCACTTCAGCTTTGGAGCGGCGCCAGTTTTCAGTAGAGAAGGCATATATGGTAAGATACTCCAATCCGATCTCAACCGAAGCTTCCACAATCTTTCGTACAGTCCTGATACCTTCTCGATGGCCTTCCACTCGCTTTAACTTTCGCTTTTTCGCCCATCTGCCATTTCCATCGGTAATCACAGCCAAATGTGTCGGCATACGCTCTTTGCTAATCCGATCTTTGATATCAATTTCCATCTTTCTCTCCGGAACTCTTGTTTTCTGCTTTATATTTGAGATAAGCATGAATAAACGGTGATATATCACCATCCATCACTGCACTCACATTACCGGTCTCATGCTCAGTTCTATGATCTTTGACCATCTGGTAAGGATGAAATACATAAGAGCGGATCTGGTTACCCCAACCAATCTCGGTTTTCATATTTTCCTGTTTGGCTTTTTCTTTCTTTTTCTCTTCCAGATAATGCTGATACAACCTGGATTTGAGGATCTTCATCGCAGTAGCTCGATTCTTTATCTGCGAGCGCTCATTCTGACACTGAACCACAATGCCGGTCGGTAAATGAGTGATCCGAACAGCAGAATCGGTAGTATTGACACTCTGCCCTCCTTTACCACTGGAACGATAAGTATCCACACGGAGATCGGAAGCTTCTATTTCTATTTCTACATCATCGTCCAACACGGGATAGACGAAAACCGAAGCGAACGATGTCTGTCTTTTTCCTTGCGCATTGAATGGAGATATCCGCACCAATCTATGAATACCGATTTCACATTTAAGATATCCATACGCATAGGCACCGCTAATCTGCATGGTCACGCTTTTGATACCGGCTTCTTCACCCGGGAGTAGATCTATGACATCGATTGGAAATTTATTTTCTTCCGCCCAGCGTTTGAACATACGCATCAACATCTGTGCCCAATCTTGTGATTCGGTACCACCGGCACCGGGATGGATGGTCAAAATTGCATCATGGTCATCCAGGTCATCACTGAGCAAAAGCTGCATCTCTATCGAATCAACTTCTTTCTGATAAATCTTCAATTTTCCTTTGGCTTCCTCAAAAAGAGCTTTATTATCCTCTTCTTCCAACAACGATTTGTAAGTCTCCAATTCATCGGTAATAAAAGTTAATCGTTCACCTTTCTCCACAATAGATTTGAGGATATTAACCCTTTTCAGTATATGCTTTGCCTGCTTTTGATCATCCCAAAAGGATGGGTCTTGCATTTGCTTTTCCAAATCAGAGAGTTGATCTTCCACTCTCTCGAGGTCAAAGTAACCTCCTATTCTCCGATATTTTTTCTATCAGAAAATCTGTTTTTTGAACAAATTCCGAAAATTCCATATTCTTACTCCTATAAATAGCGGCCCGGAAGCAGGCAGTTTTTCACTTCTTCATTGAAATAGCGATCCGTCATGGTCGCTATGAAGTCCCGCACCTTCTCTGCCGCTGAGAAACGTTTACAATAATACCCCAGTTTTCTGTCAAGGAAATGAGGAAATATTCTGCTTTCGGTATCCATATTTTCGATAGCGTCCAGATAATTCTCGAACAACAATTTCATGCTCAGATCAATAACTTGTTTGGATTTTTTAACATTATCATTAGTATAGATACGAGCATAGTTGAATTTTTTCAGTTTGAGCAAGTATCCGGATGTAGTGTCGTCAAAAGCTATATAGGGCTTATCGAAGCTGTTCACTATAACACTTTTGACCAATGTATCTATGATTTCGCTATTGGTATTGCCCAGATATTCGACACAATCTTCGGGAATTTCGTCGCGGTCGAGTATTTTGTAGCGGATAGCATCTTCTATATCCTGACCGATATAAGCAATAGTATCTGAAATGCGCACAACACAGCCTTCCATAGTTGCCGGCATCCAGCTGTTTTTCTCACCCGCTTTTTTCTTTTTGATAAACTCGTTTATGTCTTCTTCCGTTTTGTCCACTTCCGGTATCAATCTGGTATTGTGTACTTCACCGTCATGCGATATTATACCGTCGCGTACTTGGAAGCTCAGATTCAGTCCTCTCCCCCGTCGCGAGATATGATCAACTATATGTAAACTTTCGATATTATGATGGAATTCGCCGATACCATGCTCTTTGCAGCAAGCACTCAGAGCACGTTCTCCATCATGTCCAAAAGGTGAATGCCCCAGATCATGTCCCAAAGCGATCGCTTCTATCAGCTCCAGATTGAGCCGCAGATTTTTGCCTATCGTGCGGGAGATCTGCGAAACATAAGTGGTATGCAGACTTCTGTTGGACATCTCCTCGTCAAACAGATTGGTAAAAGAAAATACCTGAGTCTTCCCTTGATAGCGCCGATAGGCACCACTATACAGTATTCTGTCTCGGTCTATAGCAAAAGCCGAACGGGTAAGATCGTTCTCTTCCTCTTTTAATCTGTAGGAATTGTGGGTATGAAAAGCGTATCTGCTCAACCCTTTATCCACTTTTTCGGAATTTAGATAATATATCTCTTTTAGTTTTTTCTTATCTATCATCTCAACCTCTTTTCTTATTGAACTGCATATAAATCGGTTTCAAGCCTTCATCTTTCTTTTTCTTTTCAAAATATGTATCTATATAGTCATTTGGTTTTTGGAAACTGAAGCCTCGCTCGAATGAGGGCTCAAAGCTCTCATGTTCGTCGAAATGATGCAGTATCCAGAGAGCATAGCCACAATGATCGGTGGTGATATCTATGATTCCGTCTTTTGTGAGTATCTTATCCAGAGCATCGATAAATGCCGGTGATATCAGTCTTTTCTTATGATGTCTTCGTTTAGGCCACGGATCGGGATGGATGATGTATATATGTTTGATAGAGTTAGGGGCGAAATACTCAGCAAGCGATTCATCGGCAATCATCTTACAGATTTTCACATTGGGATTATCTTCCGGCTCGAGTTTTTTCAAAATCGTATCTATGCGCTTTTCTTTGAATTCGATACCGATGAAATTTTTATACTGTTCCTTCTCGGAGATGAATTTCAAAAATTCTCCTCTTCCGCTACCGATCTCTACACAAATCTCATTATCGTTGCCGAACCATTCACAAACACCTATGCATTCCGCTTTCACCGGTCTGATCTCATAAAACTCTCTCTTTCTCTCTATTCTTTCCATTTCTCTTTCCATATAAGCAAATAATCAATATACTTTTTTAATGTCAATATCCATTTTTTATGGGAGCAATTTAGAAATTTCCACGCTTGCCATAATGAGTTCAGCAAGGCAGGTGGGAGCATGTAATATTCTCCAGTGGAATAAGCGAGAAGAGAGCAAGTGAAAAGTGACGAGTGACGAGTAACAAGTGACGAGTTGACCCTCCTTCGCCTTCCTTCACAAATGCTTCGGGAGGCTTTGGAGGACAAGGCAAGGATTAAGGATCAAGGACGAAGGGATACAATAGTGAAGCAGTTATGAGTTATGAGTTTACATGCGAAGAAGATAGAGGATAGAGAGTAGAGGGAAGATGGGAGGTTGGGTGGATAGGAGGATTGGTTTGGAGTGAAAGCACAAAATATCATATAAATTCCAAATCCCAAGCACCAAGCACCATATAAATCCCAAACTACAATGACCAAATGACCGAAACGATTGAACGATTGAACATCATCTTGGTTCTCTTACACCAAGACACACTTCGATACGCTCCGGCTTACGCCGAAGCTACTCAGTGTGACATGTTCTATCCTCTACCTTCTATCTTCTATCTTCTTACTTCCTACTACTTACTATCTACCGATCTCTGACCTCTAAACCCTCAACCCTAAACTCTAAACTTGATATAGCTATTCTTCCAACTTCTCAACGATTCAACCAATCAACCAATTAACCAATTAACCAATCAACCAATTAACCAATCAACATCATCTTGCTACTCTTGCACCACTTCTCACCTCTCACAGATTCACTTTTCACCTCTACGTAGGCAATTTGCCAACTTGCCCTACTTTACTTCAATTTTTAGCTCAAAAAGTCAATTTTGCTTGACACTGAGATATGGTTATCATTCTTTGCTCCCTAATTGTGGCGGGATAGCTCAGTAGGTAGAGCAGAGGCCTGAAAAGCCTTGTGTCCCCAGTTCGAATCTGGGTCCTGCCACCATTGTTTTATAAAAGCTTTTTTATGATCTGATAAAATCCTTTATGATCATCGCGTCGGACAGTATGATATTTTTCTTTGAGCTCTGGTGGAGCATTATTAACAACAAAGCTGGTGCGAGTCCAATCTAAAAGATCGATGTCGTTGTAATCATTACCGATACCGATAATCTCGTCCGCACTCAAGCCCAACCTTTCTGCCAGCTCTGCAGCAGCCTTTCCTTTGGAAACATGCTTCGGAAAGATCTCCAGCCAAATAGATCGATGGTCTAAGGGTGATGTGGTGCGAACGACTTTTACAAAATCCAATCTCTGTTTTATCATATCAAAAAGCTGCAATTGATCTGGTCTCAAAATCACCAGACACTGTGCCGCTTCATCTATATCAATAGGGAAGCGAACCCGTTGGGCATGATCGTGGTATAGTGCGATCCGACGGGCAAAATCCGGATTTGGTTTATCACTACCGAAATAGTAGAATTTATGATTCTCCGGTAGAGTTTCATGTACCATGAAATCAACTTCAAATTCGAGTAATATAGCGACAATTTTTTCGACACATTCCCTCTTGAGATGCTGGGAACTGATTATCTCTTTCTGTTGCCAATTCATAATACCCGTGCCGGTAGAGAAGATAAGATAATCGAGAGGGAAATCGGCTGGGATAACTTTGTAAAGTGAAAATAGAGAGCGTCCGGTAGCTATCACACAATAAATACCTTTTGCTCTCAACTCTCTGAGCGCTTCAATATTTTCGGTTGCGATCGGCAGGTTATCATACAGAAGCGTTCCATCCAGATCAGTGATGACCATTTTGATCTTACTATCCATAGTTTTGTCTGCTTCTATCAAAACCACTTTCGTTTCTTGAAATAGAAGATCATAGTCATGCCTATAGCCACCATGAGCAGCAATATTATTGGATAAGCCCAGCGAAATTCCAACTCCGGCATAAATTCAAAATTCATCCCATATACTCCAGCTATGAAGGTGAGAGGAATAAAAATAGTAGCGATAATGGTAAGCACTTTCATAATTTCGTTCATGCGATTGCTCACACTAGATAAGTAGATATCAAGCATGCCGGATAAAATATCCCGAGAAGATTCGACTATGTCTATGATTTGGATCGTATGATCATAGACATCGCGGAAATAAATCAATGTTTCGGGTCTAATCAGAGTGCTATCAACTCTCTCCAAGCTTCTTACCAATTCCCTTATTGGCCAGATGGTTTTTCTGAGGAAGATCATGTTACGCTTCAATTCATGTAGTTGCTTCAGAGTATTCGTATCCGGATCCGATATCATTTCCTGTTCGATGTTTTCTATTTGTTCACCGCTACTTTCCAGAATGAGGAAGTAATTATCCACGATGATATCCAAAAGAGCATAACAAAGGTAATCACACTTCTCTTTTCTGATCTTACCCTTTGCCTGTCGGATGCGATTGCGGATAGGATCGAAAAGATCACCTTCCTTTTCCTGAAATGAGAGCAGATAGTTGTCTCTGTACACTAAGCTAACTTGCTCACTCTCTACCACTTTCTCTCTTTTATCCATCCATAACATATTAAGCACCATAAAGAGACAGTTTTGGTATTGTTCCGCTTTAGGTCGTTGTCCGGTACTCATCAGATCTTCCAGTAGTAGCGGATGGAGATCAAACATTTGCCCGATCTTTTCGATTATAGAGGCATCGTGAATACCATTGATATTAATCCATACATTTTTATTCAGAGCTACCAATTTTTCTAGTTCTTCTATATTAACAATCTGCTTTTCTTCACAAGAATCTTCATCGTAGATCATAGCTTGAATGCTGATGTCTCCACTTTTGGTCTCACCTGTATGGATCAATGTTCCCGGTGGCATACCGATCTTCCTGGAAATACCCTTTCTGTAAAACTTCATCTCTCCTCCAATTAACGATAACTGCGGGCTATCGTTTTTTCAATCCTCAGAAACGTTTTGCTCTATCACTATCGATAAATTCACAGATTCTCGATATGTTTGAGCGGTTTTGGAGCTGTGGCGGGATTGACACCGTCACCGGAGATATAACCCAAAATCGGTTTACCTTTGGGATTTCTCTGCTCATCTTCCCGATAGAATTCTAATGGGATGCGAACCGGTTTGTCATTTTTTTGCAACACATCGTTTCCGTCTTCATCTACCTCGAATGGATTGGGTCTCACCCATCCGAGTCCGATAGCTGCTCTTCCATCGGGACCATTGACATTTCTTCTTTCCGATCCGATGAACTCCCTTTTATCCTGCGATACATTCGGTGAGTTTATACTGGAAGTAACCGTTCCTATACGCTTATTATTCTTGTATATACCTCTACCTTCCACGATCCCTTCTGTGATGAATAGTACCATCCCTTTGTCATTGCCGGATTCAATATCCTTTGCCAGAGCTTTTTTACCGACGAAATCATCCTTGTGCATATCAACCGCAGCGTCAAAAAGTGGAGCGTTGGTGGGAGTATGTTCATCATCATATTCATGTCCATAAAGTGGAAGCCCAAATGTGCCCGCAGAAATGCGGTTTTCATCTCGTCCACCCAATCCGACCAAAAGACCACCGTTTTCCCAAACTTTTACAACTATGCGTTTGAACTCATCTTCTGCCAAAGATACGGGAACATATAGTTCCCAACCCCAACGGTTGGTATAGCCGGTTCGGCTGATTATGAACTTCTCAGACTTGTATTCGAATTCATTGAAGCTAAAAAAGGGCATATTTTTATTCGGTTTGTTTCTATTTCTCAAGACATGCTGACCATAGAGTTCTTTTATCACCCGGTAAGATAGCTTTCCCTGAATATCTATTTTTACCAACTCATCCGATATATCTCTGATCTTCACATCCTCATTATCCAGTTTGAAAGAATAGATATAATCAGCATCCGCAGTTAAGCCTTTTTCTTTATCGGTAATATCGTGACCGGCATTGATAACGAGGATAAATTTTGTTTCTTCCTGTCTCATAATAATAAGATCATCCAACACGGTTCCTTTTTCCGATACAAGCAGTGTATATTTACATTGCCCGGCTTTCATATTTTCCAAAGATGCAGGTAGGACTCTTTCGAGCAAATTCAAGCTATCATTTCCGGAAACTTCGATCTGAGCCATGTGGTCGATATTATAAGCTGCTACACGGTTAACTGCCTGTGCTTCTTCAAAGACGGTAGTCAAATAATTTATCGCCATATTATACTGACCGAAATTACTTCGTTTGATCGGTTGATACTCTTTACCGATCTTTTCAGCTAAGAAATGCTGATACCAATCTTCAACCTCAAACAAAGCTGTCCTGCGAGGTTGTTTTGGAAAAGGTATGCCTATTTGTTCCATAATCTCACTCCATTTATTTTTTTTAATGTGATTTTTTCGATAATTCACTTTTTGTAAAGGATAAACTTTGGTAGAGTGCTGACATCATTTATCTACCTCTGCCACCAGCTCGATTTTGATTCTATCCGGATCTTCGCAATAGAGGGCATAATAGTCTGTACCTCCGGCATAGGGATGCCTGTCTTCGTAGAGGATATCGATTCCACGTTGTTTCAAAAGTGTAGTAAAGTCATCTACCTCCTGTTTTGAATCCAGAAAAAAGGCAATATGATTCAACCCGGTTCCGCAACGATGATATGGAATGTTTAGGTATTTCTCCTGTGTCTGTACCAATACCAGATAAGTATCATCTTTTCGCCAGCTTATCCCCTCTTCCCATTTCTGATAGAGATGATATCCAAGCTTTTCGAGCATCCAACCCCAAAAATCGATAGATTTTTTCAAGTCAGAGACATAGAGCTCGATATGATGTATCTTTCCTTTCAGCTCGATACCTTTTCTCATATTTACTGTTGGACTTACTTTAGAAGCAATATCCTGCCGGTTGAAGATATCCCTCCGGCGGAAAATCTATAGAGATATATACCTGATGCTACTACTTTGTTGTTCCTATCCATACCGTTCCAGATAAGAGTATGAGAGCCGCCCGGTTTGCTATCCTCGATAGTTTGTACTTTTCTGCCGGTAATATCGAAGATCTCGATCTGCACTTTGCTCTCTGCAGACAAGGCATAACTAAAGGTAACTTCTACATTGAATGGATTCGGATAGACTCTGCGCATCTCAGTTTGCAAAGGAATTTCAGTTTCATCTGCCGATACATGATCTATTACTGCCTCATCGGATAATCCCGATTCATAATATTCATTGTAAATTGCGGTAACAGTGTAAGAATATGTGCCGCTGGACACGTTTGTATCGGTAAATTCCATGTTCTCGGTTTCTGCTAAAAATTCACCATCCCGATAGACAATATAAGCAGTAATATTCACCCCGTCCACAGGAGCTTCCCAGCTACAGATTATCGAAGTTCCGTCTGTTTGAGCCGTCAAATCTGTCGGAGGCAACAAGATTACCTCCGTAGTAGAAGCATCTGATGCTTCGGATTCGCCTTCACCCACAAAAATAGTAAGGTAATATTCATAAGAACCTTCATCCAAACCTTCATCTAGATACTCAGTTATGTTCAGGTCGGATATTTCGGCGATAGATTCATTGTTACGATATATTCTATAGCCACCTTCTTCTCTACTGTACTCTTGGAGGTATTCCCAACTGATCTCAACATTGTTGATGTCGGTAACCTCAGTTTGCACATTCTGGGGTGGTAGAGCCAAATCTAACAAGTACAGCATAACAGGGACTTCTATAGCATCACCGGCATTGTTTTCGATGATGAGCGTAGCTGAATACACTCCTATCTCGAGCTGAGATGTATCGACCGATACTAAAATATCTACTTCCTCATCTCCATATACTATACCTTCGTTCGGGCTTACAAAGAGCCACTCATCTTCGCGGTAGCTGTTTCGATCTATCCTACTTCTATCACCCTCATATTCTACGGAAACAGAATAGACCAGTGGCGCTTCACCATCGTTGCTGATGCTAAGCAGTTCGGATGTATAAGAGTCTATATCCGCATATAAACTAAGTGAAGCGGGAAACACATCGATCTGTGGTTCACCGGCAGAAACACCATCTATAACGATATTGTCTATACACCAATGATATCCCCAGGTGGCTTCGTAATTCCATCTGAACCTTACATTTGTCTGACCTACCAATGCCGGTATGGATTGGTCGAAGACAGCCGGATTGGATGTAGATGCGTTCCAAGATTGTAGTTGTGTCCAGCTCTCTCCGCCATTCGTGCTATAATATAGTCTGGCAGTACTACTGGAAAACCAACCGGAACGGTGTTCATAAAAATGATCGAAAGAGAGATTTACTTCACTGAAAGCAGAGAAATCCAGCACCGGTGAGATAATGTCGCTATTCTGAGAGTTGAACATACCATGACTATTGCTATTTATGTAAGCATAATCGCCGGTTGTTGCTGCAAGTCCGTTGGACATGGTTCCGATCTCCCACGTTTGTCCATTACCTTGATTATCCACTATTTCCCATCCCATGGTGAGAGGTGCTTCGAAGTTTTGCTCTATTGGCGGAATGAGTGGAACTATGTGAGTAGTAGTTTGAGTGGGTCTGCCAAAGGAGTATTCGTTAGCTTCGTTATAGGACCAAGCTCGGTAATAATATGTAGTGGAGGCGTTTAAGTATTGGTGCGTATATTGTATATCATCCCCGCGATACAAAACCATACCGCCGCCGGGGATTGATTGCCCGGCATTGTAAACAACTCCTTCTTCAAGCTCACCGAATTCACCATCTGCCGTCCAAGCCACCAAGACTTCGTTATTATCGTCATTTTGGGTCCAAGTCAGTTCGATCTCCGATTGGCTTGTTGCATTTGCATCAAAAGATCTCGGATTGAGTACTCCGTCAATATAATCCAAAGTTATATTAAGAGCATTATTGGCATTCAATCTCCCCGAGCCGAGCATACCGATGAAACCGGGATTATTATCATAATGGTCATCAGTGGTTTGGATAAGAATATCAGCCACATCATCAGCACTAAGCTGACCATAAGCCAGAGATATCATCAAAGCAGCCACACCGGAAGTATGCGGACAAGCCATCGAAGTTCCCTGATAATATGTATAGTTAGAGCTTGTCACCGTGCTCAACACACCACGTTGTGTGACCACATTAGTCTCACCACCCGGTGCGGAGATATCGATCCAAGTATCATAATTTGAATACCAAGCTTTTACATCATTATTATTAGTTGCCGCTACGGAGAACGCACCTGAATAATAGCCGGGATACCACATACCGGAAGAATTGTCATTCCCGGCTGCAAATATGGTGATTCCATTATCCAGCGCATCCCCACCACCATTCTGATTGAAATAATCAATAGCATCCAATACATTCTGATTGACCGAACCGGGTGAAGTATATCCCCAACTGTTTTGAGAAATGGAAGCATCATTATCGGCAGCATATACAGGTGCTAGATGGAATCCGCCACTATCATTGCCATAAAATACCTGACAAGACATAAGCCGAACACCGTCCCCTGCTCCTGAACCTCCGGCTACTCCTGCGACTCCGATACCGTTATTGGAAACTGCTGCCACAGTGCCGGCAACATGGGTGCCATGGTTGCCCGGAATTACATTATTGGAACTATTCACAAAATTATAACCGATATCGTCCCACATGTTATCGGCTAAATCGGGATGCGTATATTGAATACCATCATCAATGATGGCTACGATCACTGCAGAGCTGCCTCGTTCTATATCCCAAGCTTCTATCAGATCGATATCTGCTCCCGGTGTCCCATTTTGCTGACCTGTATTGAGATAATGCCATTGATCATCGAACATGGGATCATCAGGCACCCAATCTCTCGGCATGATTTGTCCTACAATCCCTTCTGCATCCAGATCATTGATATCCGAACCGATCAGTCTCTTCTTATATTCCGGTTCGACTACCTCGAAAAGACCTGTATCTCTGTAGGCTAATACGATCTGCCGAATATCTTCATCAGAATCGAGGTATAATTGGTACCATAAGTGGAATCCCCAGCTACGATGCCTTTGCTCAAATTTATTATCCAAAGCGGGTGAATCGAACATCTGATCCACAGCATGAACCCGATACCTTTTGTTCAGCTGATCCAAGACATCTAATCCGAAAACTGCAATGCCATCTGCATCGTATCGATATGAGTTTTCATCTAAATCGTTGGTATATTCCGGTTTGAATTTGAGTTGAATTGTCCCTTCTAATATGGCTTCATCCGGTATCTGCGTAATATCAATTTCCGGTCTTTCGCCTCGTTGTGGTTGCATAGCATCTAAACTGAGGCTTACGAACAATAGGAATGCCAATGTGGTGATAAATATCACTTTTTTCATACTTTATCCTTCTTTATCATTTTTCTTCATTTTTTTTTACTATGCTGAGATGTCAACTTTAAATTGCCAATTCCCATCAAATTAACGATGTTAATTATTATAAAAAAGGAGAGCATAATATCATGCTCCCCTTCTTAACAAAATTCTATTTATGGTTTCTGATCTTTTTTTCGGTCTTTTCTTCGTGCTTTGCCAAATGCTTGTAATGCTTATGCGCAGATTTGGCAAATCTTGTAATGATATCAGGGAGATCGGAATCTTCCCATACTTTTTTGAAATCATCATTATTCATAAGATTATCGCTGACTATATGATGGCATTTTTCATCCGGATCGAATTTCACATCATTTTGTGAGATATTGATATCATCACCCTCGAATATTTCCAATAACAGTTTCGAGGTGATGTATGCGAAATGATTGCTGACTTCGACGATATTCTCCGCATTATTCATCCTGTTTCTAAAATCGGGCACTAATTTCTTTTCCACGCCTGTAAACGATCTTTTGGCTGACATTTTTCCTCCTAATATCATTATTGCTTATTATAAACATTATAAGTGTTCTGAGTTCTCTGCCAAACTTGGCTTCCGGTTTTAAATTTATTATTTCTCCATTTCACGAGTCAATTTTTACTACTTGACGGTTTTTGTGTCAACATAAGTTTGTATTTTTCTAAAAAAAAATGTGAGGTATTGATGAAAACGATTATTATAAAGCCAATCTGGACTAATATTTTTTTCTTTGAAACTTCGAGGATATTATGAGAGAACAACTCTGGTTTATCAAAAAATCGTTTTCATTTAGACGTCTCTACCATGCTTTTTTGGCTTATCTCTGTTATTTCTTCTCTTTGATAACCAAGAAAGGCATGATTAGAGGTTACCCACCTGTCTTGATGATTGAGCCTACTAATATCTGCAATTTGCGTTGTCCATTGTGCCCGAGTGGTAACAATTCGCTCAAACGAACCAAAGGATATCTTCCATTTGAGCTATATACCAAAGTGGTAGATGAAATTCATGATAAAACTATGATGCTAATACTTTGGAATCAAGGTGAACCATTCTTACACACCGGTTTATTGGACATGATCCGCTATGCCAGTGAGCGTAAACTCTTTGTCATCACCTCCACAAATGCCAATATAATGCCGGATGCAGAGGCGATAGTTCGCTCCGGTTTGGACACACTGATTATCTCTTTGGATGGCGCTACTCAGGAAACTTATAATAAATACAGATTGAATGGTGATATAGATAAGGTTATTGCCAATGTGAAAGCACTGGTAGAAGCCAAAAAACGATTGAATTCACCTACACCGATAATCAAATGGCAAGTGATAGTGATGAAACACAATGAGCATGAGATCGAGGAGATAAAACAATTGGCAGATTCACTCGGAGTGGATACAGTCTCCTTGAAAAGCGCACAGATTTATTCCAAAGAGGATATTGAGAATTTCCTGCCCGAAAATCCAAAATATCGACGTTACAAAATATCGGGCGATGATTTTGAATTGAAATTTGGCTTGAAAAACCGGTGTATTCGACTGTGGACCCAACCGGTGATAAATTGTGATGGTGAGGTAGCCATCTGCTGTTTTGACAAAGATGGAGAATATCATATCGGAAATATCAAAGATAATAGTTTCCGCTCACTATGGCATAGCGATAAATTTAATATCATGCGAAAAACAGTGCTGCGAAATCGTTCTTCGATTCCAATTTGCCGAAACTGCGGTGAAGGGGTCAAGCTGACGATCAAGGAAATTAGTACTCATATTAAATAATTACTCAAAAGCACCGCACCAACCTGTAATCTTTTGAATAATCATCAATTAACTAATCTGTATCTCTTGTAGTTTTTATCCAAATTGGTTAAGTTTAACAGTCTGATAGTCAAAACTTCTTGACTTCAAAATAGCTATTTAGCATATTTTGTATTATGGGGATTATAAGAAATCCGCGATGAGAATAGATGGAGGAGCTATGGAGTTGAAACGTAGCCTAAAATTGATAGATGTATTTTGCATCTCGACGGGTGCGATGGTTAGTTCCGGATTGTTTATTCTTCCGGGCTTAGCATATAGTATCACAGGACCTGCCGTGGCAGTTGCCTATCTTCTCGCCGGTCTGTTTTCACTTGCCGGTATGCTTAGTATTGCCGAATTAGCCACAGCTATGCCAAAAGCCGGAGGTGATTATTTTTTCATCACTCGGGCTTTGGGTCCTGCTGTCGGAACTATTGCCGGTCTGCTGAGTTGGTTTTCACTTTCGCTCAAAAGCGCTTTTGCTCTTATCGGAATGGCAGCTTTCGCCAAGTTGATTCTACCCGGCTATGATATGCAGTTGATCGCTGTGATACTTTGTGCTATCTTTGTTGGATTAAATATACTCGGTGTGAAGCAAGCAGCAAGATTTCAGGTAACTTTGGTGCTTGTCATGTTGGGTTTGATGATCTTGTACATCGTATTGGGGCTTCCCAAAGTTCAGTTAGAAAACTTCCAACCTTTTTCTACTGCAGGTTGGGAAGGTATCTTTCAGACTGCTGGTTTTGTTTTCGTCTCTTATGGTGGTTTACTCTATATCAGTTCTATCGCCGAAGAAGTAGATAATCCCAATAAAATCTTACCACTTGCCCTCATTTTATCTTTGACGGTAGTATGTATATTCTATGTTCTGATGGTATTTGTAACCACAGGTGTACTCCCCGCATCTGATTTTTCCGGTTCGCTTACTCCGATTTCGGATGGTGCCGGTATTTTTATGGGAGAATGGGGTGTGATTGCTTTGAGCATAGCCGCTATTTTGGCTTTTGTTTCAACAGCGAATGGCGGTTTGCTCTCCGCCTCTCGATATCCGATGTCTCTCAGCCGCGACAGACTGATGCCGAAATTTCTCGGGCGCATCAGCCATCGGTTCAATACCCCTCATCTATCTATTATCATTACCGGTATTTTTGTAATAATTTTCCTCTTGTTGGAATTGGAAGTATTGGTAAAAGCTGCCTCTACAGTTGTGATCCTTACCAATATACTGGCATGTCTTACCCTGATTATCCTACACGAAAGTAAACTGCAAAACTACCAACCGAAATTTAACTCACCACTATATCCATGGTTGCAGATCATCGGGATTCTCGGCTTTGTTTTCCTTTTATTTGAGATGGGACTCTCCTCTTACATCATCACATCTTTTCTGATTTTGATAGGATTCTTCACTTTCTGGTTTTACGGAAGGATAGAATCGGACAGAGAGTATGCCTTACTTTATTTGGTCGAGCGGATTACTTCCAAAGATATAACCAGTTATACATTAGAAACTGAGCTGAAGGAGATCATCCGTGAACGTGATAATATCAGCAGAGATCAATTTGATGAGATCATAGAAGAATGTCCTATTTTGGATTTGGAAGGACCTCTAAAAATGGAGGAATTTACTGATCTGGTCTCCGATAGATTGGAAAGAGAACTGCATTGTAACAAAAAAGAAATTTACGATGCCCTTTTAAAGCGGGAGAATGAATATAGTACGGTAATAAGTGAGCATCTTGCTATTCCTCATATTATCATTTCCGGTGAAAATATATTCACCATACTACTGGCAAGATGTAAAAAAGGTGTAGAGTTTCCTGAGACCGATAGTTTGATAAATACCATTTTTGTGATCGCAGGTAGCAAAGACAAGCGCACCTTTCATCTGCGTACTCTTGCAGCTATAGCTCAGATAGTAAATGACCCCTCTTTTGAGAAGCGGTGGATGTCTGCCAGTAATGAAAAAGCGCTACGCGATACAATCTTGCTTGCCAATAGGAACCGCAACAAGTATTTTGCTTCATGATAAAAATTTTTTTTGAGCTCTATTACCCGGTTTTATTATTGTGTAAACAGAGATTTTCTTAAAAAAAACTTGCCTCAATATGTACATTATTAATATTTACTTTTAAGGAGGTAAACATCCTATGAAAAAAAGTATATTTTTCATTGTTCTTTGTGTATTTGTCTTTATTTTTACTGCAGAAGCAAGTGGCAGGGAAGTTGCAGTGCTGATAGAAATCGAAGACACGATTACTGCCGGTCAGCTTACTTTTCTGGAAAGACAGTTGGAAGCTGCTGTTCAGGAAGATATCCATCTGTTTATCATCCAACTTAACACACCCGGCGGTTTGGTAGATGTTACTTTCAAGATAAACGAAGCAATTTTGAACGCTCCATTCCCTGTGGTAGTCTATGTAGCTCCTACTGGAGCTATCGCTGCATCTGCCGGTGCCTTTATCGTACTCTCGGCAGACATAGCAGCTATGTCTCCCGTCTCTACTATCGGAGCAGCTCAACCACTATCAATAAGTCCGGACGGAGTACAGGAAGCTGACGATAAAACTACGAAATTTCTGGCAAGACATGCCCGCAGTTTAGCCGAAGAAAAAGGAAGACCGGCGCATATAGCATCTGGCTTTGTAGAAGATAACCTGACCCTTACTGCCGGAGAAGCACTGGCAGAAGGCATAGCTGATCTGATCTCACCCAACATTGATGATTTGTTACTACAATTAGATGGCATGGTAATCGAAAAGAATGATCAGACTTATACACTCGCTACTACTGATATCGTAGTGGATCACCGCTTGATGAACAGACGAGAAAGCCTGCAAAAATGGGTCAGTAATCCTCAGATTGCCTTTCTTATCTTGATGCTCGGAATAATGGGGATCTATTTCGGTTTGAGTATGCCAGGCACATTAGTGCCGGAAGTATTGGGAGCTCTTCTTCTTATACTTGGAATTTATGGGATCGGACTTTTTGATACCAATACAGTCGGCATAGTATTTTTATTAGCCGGTGTCGGTTTGATAGTAGCGGAGGTCTTCACCTCCGGATTCGGGATACTAGGAGTCGGTGGTATAATCGGAATTTTAGCAGGAGCTTTGATGCTGCCTCATGAACCTTTGATGGGAATAGACTGGTATGGCACTTTTATCCGTACTGTTCTCGGTATTGTCATCGGAATCGCGATAATATTGATATTTGTCATCCAAAGGATAATATATACCAGAAAGCATCCACCCTCTCATGCAATAAATCTTTCTACACCTCAAGCCGGGACAGTGGTAGAAGAACTCAAACCGGAAGGGATAATAAAAGCACACGGTGAATTGTGGTCAGCTCGCAGTGAGGACGGAACCGAAATCCCGGTTGGAACAGAGGTAGTTGTCACTCGTGCAGATTCACTCAAATTATGGGTAAAACCAAAAAATGATAAAGAAGGAGGAGAATAATTATGGATCCTTTTGTTTATGCTCTAATAATTGTTGGTGTCTTATTTTTGATGTCAGCAATCAAAATCGCTCGTGAATATGAACGATTAGTTGTTTTTAGACTTGGTCGTCTAATCAAAGAAAAGGGACCGGGATTGATCATTGTCATTCCAATAGTGGACAGGACTCTGCGTATCCCACTCAGAATTGTCACTTTGGATGTGCCTACCCAAGAGGTAATAACCAAAGACAATGTGACAGCCAGTGTGAATGCGGTAGTTTATTACCGTGTAGTTGATCCGAGCAAAGCTGTGGTCAATGTGGAGGAATATCGTTATGCTACCGCTCAATTAGCCCAGACTATTCTGCGTAGTGTCTCCGGTCAGGCAGAGTTGGATGAGCTTTTATCCGAAAGGGATAAATTGAATACACAAATCCAAAAGATCTTAGATGAAGCTACAGATCCGTGGGGTATCAAAGTTACAGCCGTTGAGATCAAAGATGTAGGTATCCCGGAAAACTTACAACGAGCTATTTCCAGACAAGCAACTGCGGAAAGAGAACGTCGAGCGATCATCGTTCAAGCCGAAGGTGAACAGCAAGCAGCACTCAAACTTTCTCAGGCAGCAAAAGAGCTCTCAGCTCAAGATGGTGCTCTGTTTATCCGTATGTTGAGAACTCTCTCGGAAGTTGCCGGGCAAAAAGGTTCCATCATTGCGTTCCCCTTGCCGATAGAATTGAGACACATATTCCCCAAAACTCAGGCAGAAAAAGAGAATCAGTAAAAAGTTAGAATTTGGACAAAAACGGAGACGGTTTTTATCGACCGTCTCCTTTGTTCTATCTTAGGGGGAAGTTATACTATTCGACCGTCACTTGGTAGGGCGATATGAACCAAAATCGTTCATTATCGAATTTCATCATCAAATCTGCAATATCGAACAGCATTTCTATTTCTTCCGGTAACCGGGGAGTAAATAGTTTCATATTCATAAACGGTGGCATGGAGTCTACATTGATAGTGAAACGATGTTTTGTTTTGGGATATTCAACCAGTTCAATCTCATGAGTTAATTCTGCCAGATCCTGCATTTTCTGCAAAGCTGTTTTCAGCCCTCCAAGTTCATCTATCAACCCAAATTCCAAAGCATGGTAGCCGGACCATATTTGTCCTTGAGCATATTGATGAACTTGAGCTGAGCTCATATCTCTACCTCTTGCTACTACATCGATGAAAATGTCGTAAACTTCCATAATGCTTTGATTAATTATATCTTCTTCTTTGGAAGTCATTTCGCGGTAGAGGGCGCCCAAATCGGCTTGCTCGCCACGTTTTAATGTTTCCCAGTTTATCTTCAGCTTATTATAGGCTTCTTCCATATTAAAAAGCAGTCCCAGCACTCCGATAGAACCGGTTAATGTAGTCGGTTGCGCTACTATATAATCTGCATTAGCAGAGATATAATAACCGCCCGAAGCTGCTGCACCACCCATAGATATAACTACCGGTTTACCAGCTTCTCTGCATTTTTCAACCTCGCGATTGATAATATCGGAAGCCAAAGCAGAACCACCGCCACTATCTACGCGAATTACTATCCCTTTGATATTTTTATCTTCTCGTGCTTCTCGCAGAGCTTTCGCCATCGTCTCCGATCCTATCGATCGTCCTGCTTGACCTTCGCCGGTGTTGATACCACCGATTGCGTAAATGATGGCGATCTGTTGTTTGGGAGGGTCAGACCAATCATATCTGGCATCTTCGCGGGTAATGTGTTTGACTACTCTGAATTGACCCAGTTTATCTTCTATTTCATCTTCATAGATGATACCGTCTATCAAACCTGTTTCCAGTGCTTTAGAAGCGGAAAGATATGGTCCGTTATTGATGATATCATCTACATTTGCAGTAAGTCGGTCGCTTCTTCCTGCCGAGATCATTTCGATCATTTTTTCATAGTAAAGATCGAGAAGCAGACCGAGATTCTCTCGTTCAGCCTCTGTCATTGCTGCTTCAGTAAAGATATTCGCCCCGGATTTGTAATCATGGCTTCTGAAATTGTATGCTTTGATTCCCAAAGCATCGAGCGATTCTTTGATATATGGCATAGAGATCGATACCCCGCGCAGATCGACGGAACCGATAGGATTAAGATAGATCTCATCGGCGATAGAAGCTGCAAAAGCATAGTTTATATTACCAATATTCTCATAATAAAATACCACTTTTTTACCTTCGTTTTTGAATTTCAAAAAAGCATCTCGCAGCTCCAGAATGTTGGCAAAATTGGTGCTGAAATTACCCGATTTTATCAGAATGCCGCGGATATTATCGTCATTTTGGAGTGTTTCCAATTCCTCTATCAGTTCTTCTAAAGTTTGTTCATCTCCGGATACGATCTCAAAAGGTCCGATGATATGCTTAGGTTGTTTATCAACAATCCGGGACGGTAACTTGAAATCATAATAAATATCTTTGGGGCTTCGCGAAAGAGTGGTGCGGAAATTTCTGTCGGAGAGATGAATATAATTTGCACTATGAGAGATAGAATTATCAGAATCAAAATTTGCTTTCGTGCCAAAATTCAGTTTACCGAAACTGACCCCGAAATTCAAATTTATTGCCTCGTTCTCCAGATCATAAGCTCCACCGAGATTGATGCCATCGACTAATTCTGTCTGCAAGCCTACCGTCGGCTTGAGCCAATCTTCATCATAGACCATATCTGCACTTATAGATACTCTATTATTCAGAAAACCATGCGAGATAAATGGTCGGATAGCTACTCCGAATTGATGCAGATCATCTCTGGTTCTGGCTGCAAAAGACAATATATTATGTGGTCTATACAATGCTGAATATGTGGGCTCACCGGATTTGATTCCACTGTTTATCCAATCCCAAGAAAAGCCTAAATACAAATTCCTTACAAAACTTGAAGATAAAGCCATAAGATGCTGATCGTAGTGTTCTTGTTTATCGTAAACATAGGCAAAATTATCGAAATTAACAAACAATGTGTGAAGTTTGTTCAGAAATCCATCTTCATCATAATATCCTTGATAAGCGAATCCACTCGCATTACCGAAACTCAAAGCTGCCGCATTATTCTTTGCTGCTTCATAATCATCAGCGAGAGCCAGCGGTGACCAGGCAGACAAACTAATAGTAAGCCCCACCAAGATCGCAATCATCACCATTTTTTTCATTTTTTCCCTCCGTTATCTTAATTCATCAATAATAATATTACCGTTCGTGGTGTTTACCCTAATCGTATGGTTGCCGTTTCCCATATCACCTAGCAAGGTAAATTTGGTTCTTTCTTTCTCTTCTAAATTTGTGATGTTGGTATTGATAGTTCCATTGGAAGTACGCATCTGAAAGCTTGCTTGTAGATTGGGATTTACATATAGTTGTACTCTCCCGTTTGTAGTCTGAATATCTATGTCATCTGTTATATTCAATATCTCAGAGTGGATACGAGCATTGGAGGTGTGTAATGATCTGATATTATACACGTTGGAAGTATTGATACCACCGTTGCTGGTTATAGCGACCAACTTTTCTCCCTTTACATCCTGCAAAACTATCTTTCCGTTAGTAGTTCTGACCGATTTTACCGCTGTATCTTTGGGAACTTTGATATCATAGTTCACGCTTACCGATCTTGGTCGGTTCAACGTTTTGATAATGCAGTTCTTTTCTCCTTCCACGGTAATTTCTACTTCATCAAAATCTTTCTCATCCTTTCTGGTAGAAGCCTCGACTTCGATCAGTACATAAGATTTTCCCCAAGTGGAGATTTTTACATCACCGTTGGAATTATCAATTTCGAGGTTGGATACCAGACCATCTTTACCTTCGAAAGTTTTGCTTAAGCTTCTTTTTGTTCTATTATCAACACTACTTTCAAATAGTGAACTGATCATCTTTCCCTGTTCATCATTTACCACATCGGTAATGATCTTTTCGGGTGAACTATCTACGACGGACATTACCCCTCCTGTTACCAGTCTTACAAAACCACCGAGCATTTTTCCCCAGAATCCTGTAAAATGTTTATCCTTGCCATCACCTTCGATTATGATACCTTCTTTTCCGATGGTTACGATCTGATCGTCTTCATAGGCAAAGATCCCCTCGGGGCTTATCTCGGCAACTTTTGTACCGTCTGTTTTCTCTACGGATAACGTTTTATCTTTTAATACAATAATCGTATCTTCCGTCCTATCGTGCAAAGTTACCATCGTATCGGTGAACCTACCGGACAGATTGGCTTTTTCGATAGTATAAGTTTTATTCTTCGGCAATTCCAATTCAATTTTTACCGGTTTTGAAGAAGCAATCCTCAGCATTTGCTTCTCTAATGTGACTTTCACTTCATCTTTGTCTTCCGAAATTATCCTTGCATTTTTGCTATCAACAAAGCTTAGATCTCGCAGTTTCACATTTTCGAACTGGAGTTCTACTTCTCCTTTTGGTAACTCAATCTCCTGCTGAGCTGAAAACAACACAGTTGCGAATACTATCAGCAATGTTATACAGGAAATAATCCGCTTCATGACAAACCTCCTTTCATCATAACTCTAATCTTTTTCTTCCTTACTAATAATTCTGAGTATTCAAAACTCTGAACCAATCCGTTTATTTTTGCCTTCATATTTGCCTCCTACAATATTTCCCGCTCACGGTAAAGGTAAGTGGCGATAAAGAAAAGCACTGCACTGAAGATAAGCTGATATATCGTCTGCCAATTAAATAAGACTCGATTGAGTTTGTCTCTAAACAAATCAGTATAGCTAACTGCACCAGATAAAAGAGTCATATCGGTGGTTCCGGCAGACTGAGAAAAGACCAGTTTATGAAGATAAGAAAACGGCAAGGGCAGATTCCAGCTCAAAAGATAATTCAAAACAGAGAATAGCACATTGATAGCCAAGATGATTACCAGTCCCTTAAAAAACGCTGCTTCCTTAAATATTGCCGAAAAGAAGAAAGCCATACTGCCAATTACTATGATGACTTTTAGATATCCCAGTAACGAAACAAACATGCCATGGAAGCCAGATGCAAAATGAAACATGCCAAATGTGGCTAGTATAATATTAGCGACGATGAAATTGAATAAAACTATGATAATGAAAATCGCCCAATTCCCGCCTATCCCGACGCTGAATTTTGAAGCTGCCCGTTGGAGATAAGATGCCGGTTGGGAACTATGAAAGATCTCACAGTTTAGTCTGATATCTTCGTTTAGTGCATTCTGCAGTATCTGGAGTGTGAACACGATAGCCATCAATCCCGGGAAAACTACCAAAAGAGAATGAAATAGAAAGTTGATCTGTAGATCATATTCCGAGATAGACTCTACTACAAACTGAGAAGTGATGATGTTTATATCTCCTCTGAAATAAGCTATAATTGCAGCCAAAATAATCAGCAGATAAAATGCCAATACTATCCAGATAGGCACTAAAAACGTTTTTTTGTTTACTAACCAGTCTTTTTTCATGAGTGCTTTGAATTTATTCATCATATCCTCCTACTTTTGCCATAAACAACTCCGCCAAAGTCGGTCTGATAACTTCTGCATCGGCAATATCTATATCAGATTGCATCAGAGCATATATCTTTCCTAACATCCGATTGATAATCATTGGATTGTGCTTTAGGATTTCTTCTTCTCTATCAGATGAAATACTATAGATCGCATAATTCTGCTTCAGCTTCTCGACCTCATCCTGCAAAATGATCTTACCATCATCTATGAAAATGATATCATGCAAGATATGCTCCACTTCTTCTACTTGATGAGTAGAGATGATGATCGTTTTGTTCTCATCATAAAATTCGCCGAGGATAGTGTTGAAGAATTCTTTTCTGAAAACCAGATCCAATCCCAAAGTCGGTTCATCCAACAAAAGGAGTTCGACATCGAGCGATAGAGTTAGCAGTAGATACAGTTTTGTTTTCATCCCCTTTGATAATCCGGCTACTTTTCTATCCATCGGAAGATTGCTTCTTTTCAGAAGCTTCTTAGCTGTTTCCTGATTCCAAGAGGAATTCAGAGCTGATACATATTCGATAGTCTGAGCTACTGTCAATCTGCCATCCAGGCAATTCACATCCGGGATGAAAGCTACATGCTCGTGGATTTCGGGATAATGTCTGGTAATTGGCATATCCATGAAGGTGATATCCCCTTCGAATTTCAAGAAACCCAGTACACAGCGAAGTAGAGTGGTCTTACCTGCACCATTTTTCCCAAACAGACCGATGATCCGACCTTTCGGAATAGTTAGACTGACATTGTCCAAAGCACTAATCTTACCATAATTCTTAGTGACATTTTTCATTTTAATTACATCTGCCATCATTCCTCCTTTTTGTATATGGCATTAATAGACTCAATCAATTCCTGAACTGCGATACCAAGAGTTCTCGCTTTTTTGATGGTATTCTCAAGTTCATACTCGCGAAATTCCCGTTTCTTTTGTGATTTTAGTTTCTCTTTTGCCCCCTGATTTACAAACAAACCGATCCCTCGCTTTTTATAAAGAATACCATCGTTGATCAATTCATTCATGGCATTGGAAACTGTTTGCGGATTGATCCGATAATCTTGGGCTAGAGCTCTAATGGAAGAGACATTTTCTTCTTCCTTCAGCCTACCCTGAATTATCGCATGCTCGATCTCTTCTTTGATCTGCAGATAGATCGGCTTACTATCATCGAACTTTCTCATCTTCACCTCTCTGTTCCACCGTTCTGGTGTATGAGTCAACCAATACACCAAGCCATTAGAAGTCAAGAAAAAAATGATTTTTCTCTATGGGGGGACACGTAGAATGGCAAATGAAAGATCATGATGTAAGTGTTTTATGGAAGGCAATATAAGGGTGTTTTTGTGCGAAATTGTTAATTGTCAAATTTAGTGAAATTTAGCGTTTTTGTGACAGAGAGTTGGCAAATGAAAAAAGGATTGGTGACAGACTTTTGTCAAATATTGTAGAGGGGAAGCTGATAACTTAAGTGTGTTTGTTACGGTACACTTAGACATAAAATGGACTAAGTAGAAGATGATAGAGCGTGGAGTAATTCGTCCTTGGTGGCAAGCAGCTCCTCTAAGCGCTTAATAAGCTGAGAATTAAGCTTTTGGTTTTTCTTAGAAAGCTCATTACACTCCGCCTGCAGGAGAGATATATTTTTTTTTAGGGAGCTGATTTGGTTTTCTAATTCCCGAATCCGATCCTCGCGCACGCGATCCTTATTACTATCCCCAGAACCCTGATCTAAATACATAGACCCCTCACCAGTAAGTAGCCAGTTAAGATTGACGCCATATGTTTCGCATATACGTGACAATGCTGTAAGAGAAGGTTGACTATTACGTTTTATAGAAAGCCAATCGGAAATATTCCCTGGGGAAAGATTAATAGATTCGGCGAATTTTTTTTTAGTAATACCTAAGTTGTTTATTAACAACAGTAAACGTTTTTCAACACCCATGTGAAATCCCCCTTACCGACTCGTATATAAGAAAAATTCTTGACGTATTTACGAGCCTGACAATTCTTGGTAATATAAAATAACAGGGGTGAAAAATGGCAAGTAAAAAATTGATCGGGTTGGAGCTGAAGATTGCTCGCATTCGAGCGGGCATGAAGCAAGAGGATCTGGCAAGGCGCATTGGATGCACGCAAGCAATGGTTTCGTTCATAGAGAGAGGCATCCGGAAACCAGGAGAAAAAATATCCAAAAAAATAGAAGCAACTCTACTAAGAAGGGCAAGCTGAAAATGATAATAAATGGGGGAACTATGATGCTAAATTTTCAAAATTCCGTATCCACATACGGTTCCCCCAGGGATCGGTTTGGCCGCCGGTCCCGACTTTTTGCAAAGGGGGAAATATGTGGCTAACAGTAAAGCAGGTGGCAGAGCATCTGGGAGTCTCTGAGAAAACGGTACGAAGGCGCATCAAAAAGGGTGAATGGGAGACGAAAGAGTCAGCCTTTGACCACGGGGTAAGGATTATGGTACAGGTTGGACACCCAGAGGTTGGACAGGTTGGACAGGTTGGACAATCAAGGTTGGACAAGGTTGGACAGGTTGGACAATCAAGGTTGGACAAGGTTGGACAGGTTGGACAGGTTGGACATCCAGAGGTGGACAGGTTGGACACCTCGGAACCGGAAAAAATCGAAACGCAACACATCGAAAAGTGGCAATGGGAAGAGCTGACGGCAGAGCAGGAAAAATATGCTCTGGCGCGCGCATCTCTGGTGACGGACATCGAGAAGATTATTTCTAAACACGAAAGCAAATTGGAAGGCTGGGAGAGCGCGTATAATATGTATCTAAACAAAATGATCGGATCAAACTCGATCGAGTTGGAGGGATCCAAAAGTGAGCGCACTCTCCGGCGCTGGATAAAAACATATCTGGAATCCGGCAGAGATTATCGATCTTTGGCACCGGTGCGCGGTAAAAAGGCGGAGCATAGTGTTCCGGCTGAGCTGCAACGAGAGTTACTTTCCCTTCTTCTGCACCCGAACCGTCTTTCCAAATCTTCTGCGATCGAGTATCTGGGGCTGAAACTTCAAAAAGAGGGCGGTGAGCTTCCGTGCAGCAAGCGAACCTTGTTGCGCTGGATAAATAGCTGGGAAAAGAGACACAGGGCAGAGTGGACACTGGCACGCGAAGGGCAAAAGGCATATCGGGACAAAATCGGTATGCTGATAACGCGCGACCAGAATGCACTGGAGGTGGGAGACGTTTGCGTGATAGACGGGCACACCTTGAACTTCCGCATCGTTGACCCCAAAACCGGCAAGCCGAGGCGCATGACACTGATAATGTGCTATGATTGGGCAAGCCGGATGCCCGTTGGCTGCTCGATAAATCTGACTGAAAACACAGAATCTATTCTTTTGGCGGTCCGGGCAGCGGTGATCAACTACGGTTTCGCGCCGCGCATTCTATACATAGACAATGGCAAGGCGTTTCGGGCTAAAATTTTTAACAAGAAGCCGGAGCAGGATCTTCCGGATCTGGCAGAAGAATTGCCCGGGCTTTTTTACCGGTTGGGATCGGAACCCGTATTTGCCACGCCTTATAATGCACGCGCGAAGGTAGTGGAGAGATATTTCCATACTATGAACGAAAATTTTGAAAGATTTATATGCAGCTTCTCCGGTGCCAGCATAGGCGATAAGCCGGCAACGATGAAGCGCAACGAGAAGTGGATATCCAAACTAAAAGACAGAAAGCCAATTACCATAGAAGACTTCAAAATGCTGTTTAACATGTGGATATATGAGTATTATGGCAAGCGGGAGCACAGAGGCTTGGAAGGGAATAAGCCCTTGGAAATATTCCAAGAAGGGGTCCAAGCCGTAGATAGAAGCCGAATAATCCACCCCCGTGAGCTGCAATATCTACTGATGAGTGAAAACAAAATAAAAATAACAAACAAAGGGATAAGGCTTTTCGGCATGCAGTTTTGGGCAGAGGAGCTGGTCGGCATGGCAGGAGACTTGGCATATGTGCAATACGACATTATGGATATGAGGCGTGTGTGGGTATATCGGGAAGGCAGGCGCGGGTTTGTGTGTGTGGCTGAGCGCGATA